>Ga0209568_1000064_pt1 | contig 37782 bp, 29 predicted proteins | sample WorMetOlspDAHAB2_FD_187406 | JGI IMG/M metagenome (GOLD analysis project Ga0209568, IMG submission 187406) | Marine gutless worms symbiont microbial communities from Max Planck institute for Marine Microbiology, Germany - Olavius sp. DAHAB.2... ...
CAGCAGCATTTCCATGTCATGTCGATGATTGGTAGTGCCGATCTGACCCTATCAATTTTTCTATGCCGTACGGTCAGATCGCTGATCTGAACCTAACTCTGTGCCTATTTGTAATGCTGTCAGTATTCGATAGGGTTATTGTTAGGGTTAGGTTTAATGTACAGATAGAGCGTAGTAATTCTGTGATTTGCAACAATTCGCTGTCGGCGAGTTTCTTAGTCTGCGAGTTATCCAGTCCGCGACTTGACTGACTGCAAGTTGGTTCGTCGGCGAATTGTCCTGTTGGCTATGAAAACAGTGGTGGCATTGACCATATACTGCCTACTGTTTAGCTTGTAACAAGAATTTATACAGTTTCCCGTTCCATTACATGCAATTTGTTTTTTTAAACTACTGACACTTTTACATTTAACACAGTTATCTGACAGTGTTCCAGTTATTAATTACTCTGTTACTAAAACAACGTAATATTACGTCTAGTCTAGCCCTTAATTTTAATTTAGACAGTTTTTTAATGCCCTCTGCGATCGCTGTTGTCAAACTAAAATAATTTTCACCATTGATATCGTCAATTACATTACGTATCTTGCATGTTTCAATTAAGTCGCTTTACTCGCTACGATTCCTTATTTTATCCAGCCTTGATAATCCCCAACTTCTCAGTCCCTCGTCATAAGTAAGATGTTATATACCCTGTACCATTTTAGTGGCTCTACGCTGTACTTCTTCTATTAAGTTAATATCTTTAACTAGATATGTATTCTATACAGAACAGCAGTACTGTAAGTGCGATTGAACTAAGTTTTTATACAATCTTGTAATCGTTTCTGACGATCTGTTCACAAAATTCCGTTTGATCGTACTGATGCTGTTGCTTGAATTGTGGTTTAGCATCACCTGCAATTGCGAGCCTGTCTATTGTCCGTCAATACAGATACATTATTTAGAAACAAGTTTCGAATGTTAGTAATTCTGTTAATATTATTTATCAATAAATCAGATATTTACTTTTGTTTCACTGTATGTAGGTGTAACGCAAGCTGCAGCCTTTTGTGTCAATTCCTGTTAATGTCTTGAGAGTTACCATTTCAGAGTGCAAGTGGTGCTAAACCCCAGTCGATCAAGCAATAAATCAAGCCTTCTCCCCTGTTGGACGGAAAATGGCACTAGTGTGATTCTCCATCCTTGCGGACGGATAATAGTATTCACACTCATTGAAATGCACATAATGCACGTCAGCTAGGCAGAAAAATCACCCGTCACAGAATATGTAACCTAATAACTAATAGTCACTAGTTTATAGTCTCCAAAAATTCAGCCTAACCCTAACGTTAACCCCAACCCTGCTACTATAATAGCTGTTCTGTGGGGCACTACTAAACTCTGCAGACGAGGAGGCAACGGGGCTAACCGTAGCCCTAACCCTTAAGTCACCTGCCTCATCTGCAGAGTTTAGCATTGCCGGTTCTGTGGGGTTATCGGTGCTGTCGAAGCTGTTGGAGCGCCTCGTCGCCCGGCAGCTACTCAACTACCTCAAAGCGGCTGGGCTACTCCCGGAACTACAGTCGGTTTACCGAGCTCATCACTCGACGGAGACAGCAGTGGTCAGAATCCTCTCCGATATTCTCTTGGCGCTTGACATTGGCGACCTTTGTATGCTGACACTTCTGGGCACTTCTCAGCTGCGTTTGACACCGTCGACCACGACACTCTTTTTCGCCGTCTGGAGGTCTCTTATGGCCTTGGCGGTACCGTGTTGAGCTGGTTCAGGTCATATCTCAACGGTCGTAGCCAGTATGTTCGATGCAGCAGGATGACTTCGACGCCGGCCTTGGTCCTGTTCGGGGTCCCACACGGGTCGGTCCTTGGGCCGATCCTGTTCCTGCTGTACATTGCTGATTTGCTGCGACTGATTGAGACCCACATCTTGCGTCCACATGGATATGCTGATGACACGCAGATCTATGGTTCGTGCCCACCGTCCGGCATCCCGGAGTTACAGGAACAGATGTCTGCGTGTGTGGACGACGTCGCCCTGTGGACACGGAGCAACAGACTACAGCTCAACACCGGTAAGACAGAGGTGCTCTGGTGCGCGACAGGTCGCAGGCAGCATCAGATTCCCCACCATCCAGTCCGGATCGGTGATGATCGGATTTTTCCCGCCTACTCCGTTCGGAATCTGGGGATCTACCTCGACTCTGACACCTCCATGAGGGTACACGTGTCGAAGACGGTCTCTAACTGCTTTGCTGCTCTACGCCAGATACGGAGTATATGAAGGTGTGTCCCAAGGCAGGTGCTGGTGTCACTGGTCGTTTCTCTGTTGTTGTCGCGCCTCGACTACGGCAACGCCACCCTAGCCGGTCTTCCAGGGTACCTCATCGATTGGTTGCAGTCCGTACTGAACGCTGCAGCACGGCTGGTCAATCCAGCGCGTGACGCCGTTACTACGCGATCTTCACTGGCTCAGGGTTGGTCAAAGGGTCGAGTTCAAACTGGCAGTGCTGGTGTACCGCTGCTTCAACGGTCAGGGACCACCCTACCTTGCCAGTGACCTTCATCGCGTCGCCGATCTGGACACTTGTCGGCGTCTCCGCTCGTCTTCCTGTGACGCGCTCACCGTACCCCTTACCCGCCTCTCCACCGTCGGCGACCGCGCTTTTCCCGTGGCGGCGGCTCGGGTGTGGAACGGCTTGCATTTCTCTATGACCTCGTCACCATTGCTGGCAACGTTCAGGAGGAACTTGAAGACTGAACTGTTCGCTAGAAGCTATCCTGTACGATAGTTTCGGCCGTGTCTGACAGTTTCTGGTCCGGAGCACCAACGCCCGCACTTTCGAAACTTTTCAGTGTCCTCGCAGTCTTTGACAGCACGCCGCCATAATCTTTTCCTTCAATAATAATAATAATAATAATAATCACTACTTTAGGACCAATGACCACAAACTTGCTGATTGTAGGTCAGTGGTGAATGTGACCTAATCGTAACCTTACCCAAACCTAATTGTAACCCTAAAGTCCTAAGTGGTCTGTGGTCCGCAAGTAGACTTCCCCGTTCTACGAAGCAGTTACGTAAACATGTACAAGGGTGCCAGGTGAGTGTAATTTTTTTGTTTAGGGCACAAAACATGTATATACCAATTCCAATGGTTTGTTGGCAAATCACCCAGATTCCATTTGCACACATTGAGGCATAAAAAAGCAAGGAGTGCCCCATTGCAAGATTGTGACTGGCAGTGTGCAATTGGTGTTTGTGGACATTTGATGTTATATTGTTTTTCGTATCGTTACTAACAAGTTTCTTCACACTGTGACATTATCTCTACATGTTCCACCATTAATCAGTGTCATTTTCCATTTTAAGTCATATTGCCTACGTTGTGTTTCTTTTCAGATATCGAACCACGAATTGCTGGCCGTTACATTCAGTGGCTGGAAAATGGAGAGCCATATGTGAGCATTGGTCGACTGATGTTCGAGTGTAGTCAAGGGATGCCACATTCTGCATCTGCTGTCAGCGAGAGACGTGTATGTTACATGTTGTCTGAACACCAAGTTGTGTATAGTTATTCCTGGCAGGAAAGAGGTTTCAGCATCAGACTAGAGTGCATGCCCTATGTATATAATAATAATAATAAGAGGGCGCAACGGTCGCTCTGCCAGGCATCACAACCTGAACGACCTGGTGTGGCAAGGGACGGCAAAGGTGGACATCCCGGCATTGAAGGAGCCGTCAGGCCTGCTCAGTGAGGGGAAGCAACCTCGCGGTGTCACTTCTGCCGTGGAAACACGAAAAGTGCTTCACGTGGGACGTCACAGTGTTAAATACTTCATGTTGTTCACAATGTTGAACGACCGATCGAGTTGCAGTTAATGAGTAATAAGGTAAGTTTTCTAACACTGTAGTGACTTGAAGCAAAGGTCCATCATAGTTACAAAATTAAGCCGTAACAAAAGTTGTTGAAATATGATGCCGCTCCGATAGTGTAATGTTCCCGAGCGATGAGCGGGAAATTTTGCCGCTCCGCTCAGTTTGCCACCGCACCTACGACAATACGTGAACTTCGCGCGTTTCCAGCATACACTGAAAACATTTCTGTTTGGGGATTAGTCAACCACGGCGCATCGTGACAATAGCGCCATAGAAATACTCTTACTTACTTACTTGCATGCATCCACAGCCAAGGACAACAACCTATAATTGTGTTTTGAGGGCATGAGGAATTACGGTACGTGAACTGAATGTATTTCAATAGCAATATTGTATCACTCCACTGTATTATGCATAATTGAATATTCTTCATCACATGCAGTGAAACTTAGTGTTACTTATGCACATGTATGCTAAAGAAAATGCGATGCATGCCTGCAGTAGCTGGATTCATGTGTTTCACATCCATCGTGGTTATTGTTGTTAATTTTTAGGGAATGTACATTGTTGTATGCAGGATGACCACAGCTACAGGAAGGGGAAATATCGACGCATACGTACAACACGCAAATTGTCTTGCCCAGCAAAAATTCTGGTGAACGAAAGAGTTGTTTTCCCTGAGTACAAGGTTTCTATTCTGATGATACTGTTATATTACCTAGCTTTGAGTACCAACTATTTCCGATATTTACTGCTGGAATTGTCTTGTTACTGACACGTATGATATCTTCTGCACACTGTAAACACATTTTTATTTGGTGGCAACTAATTCTCTTGTCACAAATTTGCAAAGAAGCTTGAAGGCACAGCTGTGCAACACAGTTGTCTTTCTGCACGCTGATGCTGATTGTTGGGTATCCTGTCAATTTCATAAGTGAAAAAAGCACTTTCAGCAGCATGCAATTGGTAACGTACCCAACCATGCATGAGTTTGTCTTTTTTTTTGGGGGGGGGTTGCATGATTTATCTGTATGTTCATTAGGGTGGTTCACAACGATCATTGTGGACTCCTTGCTGTGTGTGGTTTTGGGGCACCTTCTATGCATACTGCACAGGGCATGCTATACTGCACATGTGCCATGAATTTCATAGCCACAACGATTGTCTTAATGCTGGTTGTTACCCATAACATGGTTAAAGTTTATCCTAGTGTCCTGTACATGAGAACTTGGGTTAAAGGGTTTCACAAATGTGGACCGTTATTGTCCCCTGGCGACTGATCATATTACATGATGCATGTGCAGTTACGTGCTTACAAATATGACCACATTTTGTACGGCAGGACTGGATAACTGATGATAACCGTAACAAGCCCAGAATTGGCTTGGCGATTGAAAGTATGATGTGTAGTTTATAACACACTGTCGACATTAACAGGTGAACGGCACCATTAATTTACAATTTGGAGTTGAAAGCATTCACTTTACACACATTTGGTGAATAAGTAGCCAATTGTATTCACATTTTCTGTCATTTTTCAGATTTCTCCGATCACAAAGAAAAAAAAAGAGGTTATGTCAAGGCATCTGCGTCATGATCTGCTACATAGCTTCAGTGCAATTAATTCATGTCGCACATTTGCTGTTCAGATGTGTACATTAGACAGTCACCAGAACCACTACATTGGACCGGTATGTGTATTTTCATAGTCATTGCATAATACTGACAACAACAATAATATTAGTAACAATAATAATAAAACAACAACTTATATGGTGCAGTAACGTGGCTAGAGTCACTACAAGGGCGCATAGTACTGTAAACAACCACAGTTTATAGGCTGTTAATGGTGGCATTGCACATCAAAAGCAGGAAATGTCAGAAGAACTGTGGTATTGCTCAGCATGACCTTGACACTTAGGCATTGTCATGCTGCGTAATATCATCTTTCTTTCGATATTGCTGTTTTTGATGTGCAGTGCCGTCACTAACAAGCCCTATAAATTGCACTTTTGTACGTTAATAAATTGTGGTTTTGTTTGTGATTCTTGCTGTTTAACTGTCTAGTATTTTCACTCAACTTACATTGGCTGCTTTTTCTGTTAAAAAAACCACAATGATATCGCCACTGCCTGAATTCTTTGATGGCTACTGTGTGTAATCATGTGACCATTTTCATGTGCTATTTTACAGCTATTGCTCCTAAATATGCTGTTAATTATTTTTCTTAATATCATTTGTAAAAAAAAATTAAAAATGAAAATGCACTGCAGTTATTACTGTTTTAAGTTTGATAAACAAAAATGATTTCAACTTAAATTCATACACCAACAATGGATTTGCTGAGTGGTGTTGCTAGTGTTGGACATTAGGCCTTGACTTGTGTGCCACTAAGATTGAGAGATCTCAGTGATGTAATCGTTCTGTAATTAATGTCATTGATTTTTTCTCCGTTTTTGAAGTGCTTACCAAAGGCCTTTTTAATGGTTTTCTACATACTTGACCCCCTATTTCTGCGCATGTGCACTAAAGAAATCGTAAAAACATGGCGAAAATGTATTCCAACAGATGAGTTATTCCCCTGTTACATGAATTGGGGGTCGCTGAAGCGAAAGGCGAGGTCAGATTTTTGACCGGAAGCTCGTAAGTTGGCGTTTCTGCGCATGCGCAGTGAAAATAGGCCCAAAACTTGCGTATTGTGTTGTCAGATCGCCAAAATTTTCGTCCTTTTATAAGAAATCGTGGTCGCTGAGCACGACGGTGAGGGCAGTTTTTACACTGGAAGCAGAATTGACGCTATTTCTGCGCATGCACACTAAAGAAATCGCCAAAACATAGCGAAAATGTATTCCGACAAAAGAGTTATACATCTGTTACAGGAAATCTGTGTCGACGAAGCGAATGGCGAGGTCAAATTTTTGAACGGAAGTTCCGAAATATCCGTTTCTGCGCATGCGCGATGAAAATATGCCTAAAACTTGCTTATGGTGTTGTCAATCGCCAAAATTTTAGCCACTTTATGGGCAATCGCAGTCGCTGAACATGGCGGTATTTAAACCAGATATAAATTTATTACTGTCAGCTAATTGTAATAAAACAGCAAATATAAATGTAAAAAAAACTTAACAGTTTAAAACAATGTTAAAAGGCGACACGGCCTACATCACACAACTAAAATGGCAAAAATCAAAAAGTTGCTATTACTTAGGAGCACGTTGACATTATGGCGACGTGCTTCAAAAGTAATAGCACCTTTTTGGTTTTTGCCGTTTTAGTTGTGTGATGTAGGCCGTGTCGCCACTAAACATTGTTTTAAACTGTTAATTTTTTTTACATTTATAATACTAATGGCCATAGGCAAATGTTTGACCTTAGCAGCCTACAGGCAGACACATAAGTCAAGTTTGCAGCCTGGCGTCCGAGTTGGCGGCCACGTGGCGCTGACTGACTTTCGCTCAGAGAACCCAGTGAACTTGCATATGGCTGGCGCCGTTGATTATAGCACTATAAATATTGTCTCGTCATATTACTGTTAGTTAGCATGTGCTATGAGCCATGAACAATTGCACTATCTGTACAGTACACGTATTTCGTAAACAATTTGTAAAAACATGAATGACGCCAGAAATATGGTGTATAGTTTCATACAGTGCATTTGTCCACATCCGTGTGTACTCAGTGATGCCAGCTATCAACATATCGTACTTCTTTACGAGTGATGCGAACAAATGATGACTGATATTTAGTACCTATTCCATTTTGAAATATGACACTTTGGGCAGATATCATACATCACTATGTCTTCCTTCTTTACATTGATTTTTCATTGTGAAGGTGTTGACGTTATAATTCTAGATACTGTGTCTTCTTGGTTTGTGAGAGATGGGAAATGCAGTGTGCTTACAGGGTTGTCCTCGGGTGCCCAACACTGCTGAATCAGGCCATTTGTGACATTAGGTGTAAAGCACTAGCATGCAGTTGCTGCCCTGCACCCGTACATTGAGAAGGGCGGGCCATTAGTAGAGCTGCCCGAAGTTTGAATGTTAGAATGCTGTAGTTCACTGCTCAGTAAATGTTGTATAATCTTATCAACACCTCATACAGTGAGTCACTGACACTGTGCAGTGAAACTCAGTCTGTCTTTCTTTGTAGTGGTATGAACACAACATGATCATTATCAGTGCTTCACGCTTCTGCAAGATAACAATTTCGATGCTGTGGTTAATTCCTTTGTCAGAGTATTGTTTTCAAATGACACTGCAGCTTATGAACAACAGTGGTCTTGTCACTGAAATGTGCAGATGATGGATCCCGTTTCAGCAGTTTTTCCTCTGTGGTTTCTGTGTTACATTGCACATTTATTTATGTTCATGTATGCTTTGTTTTGCCTTGGTCATATGAGTCATATCCTTTCATGTTTTGGCGCTGGCGTAACAAACTTAAATGAGCTGCATTCAAGTTTTTTGCTCCCTCCTTATTATTGCGGGTTAGGAGTTGGCTCCATCTCTTTTAGGGCCATTGTGAACAACAAGCTATGCAAGATGAGGGGGTTATTTATGGCGCCGGTCACCCATGACTGAATAGGAGATTTAAAAGCTCCCAGGGTGTATCCGAAATGACCTATATTGTGTCGGGTGGCGCGTTAAACTTTACTCACTCACTCACTGCACATTATTGTCTGTTGACTGTTTGTAGTTGTCTGCCACTTGCTTCCCAACTGATGTGCGTGTCTTGAACAAAATGAAAGATCTTGTTGCTACCGGCGTTCGGCGTGTGCCTGAAATGCAGAGGCACGTTGCCGAGTTTGTTCGCAACATGTTTTCTGGAGAGGCAGTGCCACCGAAGTCCGATGCTCGATACTGGCCTACTGGCAAGGCGGTGTTGAATTGTATTTACCGCGAAACAAGGAAACTGACGTTGGTTCCTCTCTTTCATGTTTCTTATCTGTCCTTGTGCAGTAACCTGAGTTGTTACACTGTATTAGTTTCTGATTCTCAGTCTGCAGTGCACACACAGTTGTCAAACTTGTCAGTTTATTTCTGTCTTGTAACATTTGGCCATATGAATTGACCTATGGACACATCGGCCTGCTTATGCACTGTTCCTGTGACAATCCACCATTACCTTGTTTCCCTGCATGCCTGTTTCCTCTACGGAGCCTGTATGAACAATGGCATGGAAATGGACCACTTGAAAATACGTGAGGAATAATGCTGCCGTGCAAAAGCATCACTTGAAAGCTTGGGACGAAAAGGCAGTAACTGGAAATGCACAGAAATGCAGACTGTGGAAAGTTGCATGCATTTCTTTTCTGTTACTATGTCTGTTATTGCATTTAATTGTCTCTATCTAGTTTTCTGCAATCACGTTGTATTTGCATGCTTGCTATGCATTGTGTGCAGTACGTGATAATGACTGAAAGGGTTTGCCATTTGGGCCATATGAGTATTTGGATAAATTTACACAATTTTTGCCAATTGTGGCTTCTGTAGCCGCCTAGCAGCATAACGGCGCTCTGTAAATTTGGTTTTATTATTACTGTGTTGTAACACTATGGTGTTCTGACTTAAAGGGGAATTGAAGGCTTGAAATGAACATTTATGTTTAATAACATTATGTATATTGTGTGAGTGACAGGTGATGTTTAATTACCACGATGGTTGAAGATAAAAATTCTGAAACTTGCATTGCTGCAGTAAGGCATTGTGTAGTGCGCCGGCGAAACAAGGATGCCGCCGCTTCTGTTAATATTACATAGGTAGCCTACATGTGAACACACGAAGCCATACATTTTAACATATCTTTCGTAACAGTCAATTTCTGAGTCGTCAACATCATCTTGTATCTCATATGAGCACTAGCACCACAACTTCAATGATGTTCTGTTTACATTTGCCACTACGGCAACCGGCAATATGTAGCGGCCAGTGCCACAGCCCAGAAGTTAATGAAAATATTTTGTATCCTTGTTTAGCTGGCATGCTGTATGATGCTGCACTGCAGCAAAGCAAGTTTGCAATTATTTTCTTAAACCATCTTCTTAATTACACTTAATTTGGTAATTTAGCATAACATCTGTGACTTTGTGAAACAAATGTTCATTTTATGCCAATTTTTCTTGAACATCAATTTCCCCTTCAATACTATGCAATCCAATGTCATCAACGTCTGCACCAGTCAGCAGATTCTAAACTACTACAGTATACTGACTTCTAATGATGTTGATTGCAAAATATGTTGCAACACAATGAACATTTTTTCACAAGTTCAACAACAACAACGAGAGGCATGAACAAAGTTGAACAAGGCTACTTTTGCTTCCCGATTGTTGTTTAGGTTCCATTCATTTTCTCATATTTTGCAGTACAACACTTTTCATCCCATGTTTCTCCCATGCCGTGCTACCTTTCACGGTCAGTTAAATTTTCCCACCTTTTTCCAATATTTTTAGTGCTGCGTTTTCCTTGCCCCCATTTGGCTGTGATTGCAGATTACTTGCACAGAATCTGGTCTTACAGTCATCATTGCCAATTACACTTATACCTACACATTTCCTCTTTAAGCCGATGACAAATGCACGATAAAAATTGTGTAATGATATGTTCAACTCTTTGGCGGACTTTTTCCGTGGACAGTTTTGACTGACGTCTAAATTTGGCCTACTCAGACGAAGAAGCAGTTGCGGCTTTCTTTTAGGGCCGGTTGCATAAACGTCACTTGAATTTACTAGGTAGTTCAAGATCATTTTGCTTCTTGCACCACATCACATTAAACATCATTTTGCATTCATTTTTAACATGGGAAACAACAGTTTTTACGGTTCAGTGGGTAAAATGCATACAAATGCCGTACAAGATGGCGTAGTGCGTGACGCAAAATGATCTTAAATGCTACTTAAATTTAAGTGACGCTCATATAGGGCCCTTAATGCTTATAAAGTTGATGCTAAACTTATCGTCAAACTTATTGAGCTAGGTTATATATCCACGATCACTTTCAATCTATAAATTTTCAGAGTACAGCTGCTCTTTTGGCCGCTTTTTAATTTTGTTGCAGTTATCAGATGACACAGTGTCATACAGAGAGGACAAATGTTCATACACAGTAATCAGTTTCGATTAATTTATTGCAGCCGTCATGTTGTTTAAATGTTCTTGCCGTTGTACCTTCTGTCAACCAATCAGACTGCTGCTTTCCACCAATATCAGCCGACAAAGTTCGAACATGTTAAAAGTTGGCCAACAAAAAACTTGGCCAATGTTATATCCGGCGACAGATTTTTGTTAGACGATATTGTCGGCAGTCGGAAATTGGTCAGTGTTGGTCGAGTTTTATCGTTCATATGTCATCGGTTTTACACGTGTATGTCTTTTACACATAACAAGCAACACTATGCAAATTTTATATGGATGTTGCATATTATGTGCTGTATGTGTTAGACTTGGTGACATGGATGACGGTTGCTTCGACGAACTGTTGGCATCTTGGAGCAGTTTGTATCCAGAAGATATGTTTATCGTCAATGTCGGGTATGTGATGCAATAGCTGTAAATTTTTGTTGTCTTCATGTACCTGAGTGCATGTCTGGTGTATGTAATGTCGATATTGGAACAGAGATAATGGTATATAAACGGGTAAGGTGTACGTGCAGTACACCTGCACACACTTGTGAAGAGTATAGCATCAATCATTTCGCTTATAGTACGTCAGCTTCACGCGTATTGCAACTGGATTTGTGTATTGTTGACAACAGTTGTGCAGCTGCTGTACATAGTAACATGTATCTGCAGAGTAATAGACTTCATCTTGTATAGTGGAAGTATTACTGACACATTATAAAAATTCCAAAACTATTTGGTTCTCCCACCTTTGCGCAGGACATATTTGCAACATCACTTGTGGAAAACGTTATGAACAACAACTATTTTACATCTTATACCCAGGGGTGATTACGAAGTGCCACTGTTTCGTCTAATTGTGTTTTCGGTTGTCCAGGCACATTCCTACACCTTGATGGTATAAAGTCGGCAGTACATTTCAATATTGTGGTGTTGACATGTGGTACAGTTAACAGTTATCCATATGAAACATACGAATCTGTAATAGAATCACTGTCAAATCACAAACACATTCTGTTTCGTTGTTTGAGCAGGGATGAAGATGATATCTCAATTGTGTTTGCGCACCAGACACAGTGGCAGCGTAGACTACTGTCTCGTTACGGCACACACATGTGTCTCATCGATGCCACATATAAAACGACAGTTTACGAGATGCCACTGTTCTTTCTCTGCGTGCCAGCAAACGTTGGATATTTCAATGTCGCTACGTTTCTTCTGTCGGACGAACGTTGTGAGTCGATCGTGGCTGGATTACGTCAAGTATTGCAGTGGAATCAAGATTGGAAGCCGTGTAACTTTTTGACGGATTTCCATGAAGGACAGATATCTGCACTCGAGTCCGTTTTTCCAGGTTTTATGCCACATGATACATGTCAATGTGCAATTACTGTCGTCATGTGTTAAAATGCTTTCATATAGGAATTTTGTAACAACTGTGTTGCAATGTTTCAATCATTTGCAGAATTTGGGTTACTATTATCAACATAATGAAGATTATCACAACAAGCGTTACACTATAATTCACACCAAAACGTTTAATAACTTTGAGCTTCATATAGTGGGGGTATGTAATACTGTATTGTGCCCCACGTACAGCCAACTGGGTTTTGGTTATTCAGCAGCATCTGCCATACCTTGCAATAAAAGTGACTGTTACTGATATGCCATTGATGAATACGTCTAAGATTTGCAGCATTAGCCATCGAAGGGGCACATTGAGCAGAAAGTGCGTGACTTTCAACACTGTGTTACTTTTTTTTACTTGTTTTCCCGCAGCTTATCAGGGACACATTTTCGTAAGGTGAATGATTCTACGTTATTTATCAACAGACAACATATTCAGCACTGTTTTCTGGTGCAAAGTTGTTTCATTATATGCATATACAACATGAATGCAAAGTTAACTTTAACTTTGCTCACAGTAATGTTTGTTCTGTAGCCTGCTGGTTGCTTTACATCCTTGACGAAATGTGGTTGTGTTGCTGTTAGGAGTACATGTTGGACTGTGCAAGTTTCATAGGAAACAGGCCTGGATTAGGCACTTGTGTCACCATTCGAAAAAGGATCTTCTGCTGAAATTGTAAGAATTTGTAACACATATATTTCAAAGTGTGATGTAATGCACTGTTATTTTGATGTTATTTAATGAGCTTCACAGTGATGAGACCTATACACGCTTATAACATTGTCAGTGTGATCAAACCGGGTTGACTGAAAATGCCGGACATGAAATTGCAGGACATGAAGTTTATGGATCACCTTGCAGGGCATGAAAATGCAAGATATGAAATTGCACGACATGAAAATACAGGACGCGAATTTGCAAGACATGACAAATATCGTATGAAAATACATTACGTTACATTGGAGTGTGCATTTCTTTTAAACTGTAAATCTTTTTTGTGTATGTAAGGCGACTGTGTTAATGTACAAAAAAACTTAACTGCGCCTGCTCATCGTAAATATAGAAGTGTTCTCTAATCTGTATACACTGTACTGTAGAAAATTGTTTGCATCTGTCACAAATTGTAATCGTTTCATTGTTAATGTTGCATATCGATATCATTGATGTTGTTACTTGCTCAGATAACTCCTCTCGCAGAATTTTTACGTGTATCATTGGATCTTTTTCTTCAATTCATTTCATTATCACTACACAGTTCCATTGCTTCAACGTCAGCATCACAATACGAGAAAAGAAAGTAAAATTTAACAAAATGCTATCAATTGTTGTTGACAATGCTGCTGCTAATGAACAGTTAACTGTAAATATTACATCAAATTTTCCACAATACTGTACAATTACTGGGATTGGTAGAAACAACAGTAGAGATATATGTCATGTCTTGCAATTTCATGCCATTGAATTTTGATGGTCCATCAGTTTCATGTCCGTCATTTTCAGCACCCCATCAAACCAGCTTCGTCACCCGAACTCAATTATGGCTCTACAAATCTGTTTATTATTAGACTTATTATTATTACTCATCGCTCCGTCCGACATGCTTTGCCTCGTCTTTGCAACTGCAAATAATGCATCTCTGTGTCAGCGACCTTCATTTGAACATGCCAGTGTAACTTTCTACATACTGCTATGACATTCCATCACTTTGTCAATATTTCACTCTGAGGTTTACATTTACTGTAATATAATTTTTTCCTGAAAATCATGTACTCTGCCATAGTCTGTTTTTGTCTGTCGAACTGAAATTGTGGCTGTAGACTGTTTACCGGATGTCTTTGTTAATCGTTTTCACGTTGTAGCTGCTTCTTTCTGATTCAGTTATACTTCACCTGTGCCAGATTAAGTTGTGCAGCTGTCTGGTGAACTTTTTGACACATGTTAGTATAGTGATTGCTTGATTGATTGATTGATTGATTTTACACAGTGAAGTGCTTTTTTCTATTGTGAACTTGTTCTTAACTGGCTGCCCATGAAGTACAGAGTGCATTACACAATGTGTCTGATGGTACACTCTGTCACCTCTCTGGTTTATTCGAATGATATTGTTCACTTAGCTATCCTTAGAATGCACTGCAACCAACAGCATCCACTCCTCCATTCCCACAACCTGTACCATACTTGCTGAATGCGCTTTATCTGTTTCTGGTCTCGTAGCTTGCAATTTTATTCCTGTTTGAAGCTGGAATAATTAATGAGGCATTAAGTGGTGACCAAAGAGTATGAGTGTCGACCAGATACATGCTGCAGTTGTAGTACTTATGTCAGCACGTCTTGGACAACACCAGTTCGTACCACAGAACACCGGTTGAAACTGTCGTGGCTGAAAACGATTTTGCTTTGTGCAAAGGAAGTTAGAACAAATTAATGTGTATCTGGACTTGAACTTATGCAGTTGTAATTCAAGTTCAATGAAATCCACGAGTGTTGATCAACGTTAGTGACAGGCACAGAAATTAAGAACCATGTGAAGGAGTAACTACAGTACTTACTCAGTGTTAACCTATTATGTGCTCCCCGATGTCATTCTTGGCATTCAGGTGATGTAGAAAGTGCAGAATATTTCAAAACACAACAGACTGTCTCTCTTTACAGTTTCAGGGTTTTCAGCTACACCAGTTACAAATTGCAAGACCCCAGCTTAAATACGGAATTGTGGGGAGATGGTCATATAACTAACAATTGATTGCATTGCATGCATACTGCATAGACCATGTTGTTTAGGTGTAACACAGAAAACTCATGCATGATGGGAGGGTTGATATTATAGATATCAGTGACATATATATGCGATATTTTCAACATCGACAATATCTGATATTTCAGTTCACATCTTGTGAGCCACCAACATGGTGGTGCAGTAGTTTTCTCACCGGAAAAGTCACTGCATGACGTGATGGTTGCGACAGTGATGTCCATTGTAGTAGTAACACCACTGCAGTAACGTTGTTTCCTCCCCTCCCCCTGAAAAAAACACACATCTCACTTGTCAGCCCTTTTGGCACAACATCACTTCCCCCCATTGGTGTCGGCATTGACATATTACACAGATGCTGATAGTGGTGTATGTTCACTTTTCAGTGTGCTCACTGTGGCTGACACGTTGTCTGACCATTTAAAGTACTAATTATTGCCAACGTATAATGTTCACGGGCACAAAATTGTAGAATGCATGACAACTTGTATTGCATAACGGAAATACATGCTGCTTACTTAGCAGTGTACCAACGTAGACATCATTTCTCTTGTGTTTTTGCAGATTGGAGGCAGTGGCAGAGTCTGGCAGTGACGCAGAGCTGGGGCACAATTTCTCACAGTTGCTAAGTGAATGCGATGCGGATGTCGAGATGTGGCTTCAGCGCAAGTGGCTTCCTCACCAGAAAGTAATTTATTCAACACTAATGCATATCTTGCACAAAATAGGCCTAACGATCAGTTGATTGAGTGGTCATTCACAGACATTGGTCAGTTGGAATTGTGATTGATTAACAGTTTCAGTCCACATTGGACGTTTTTACACATTGTTCCATTGTGCATTACTGGTGAAGAGTGGGGTAAACAAAGTACTATAACTGTCAGGATTCCTGACTTTTTTGGCTGAAGCACTACTGTTCTTCATTTCGGTATGAAATTGGGCTGCACTGTATAGAATGTCCGACTGTGCTGGAAATTAAAGGCAATTACAGGTTCAAGAGTAATTATGGCTTAAAAAGAACACTTTATGTTTAACAAATTTACATACACTGCATGCCAGTGGAAATTCACAGGAAATGAAGATGTTTGTCGTTTAAATTTTCACACTCGACAAAACAACCAGTGCTACAGTGTACACAGTTTCCTACTATTTTCGTTGACCTCAGCCAAATATGACGTACTTTTTGCCCAATCACTTTCAAAAATACCAAGTCATTTCTGTCTGCCAATAACAGTGTAAACCTCGGATCACATTTACAAAGAACTGTTCAACATTGTCTTCAGTTTATCCTAAGTCCTTCGCAGTTATTTTGAGTACCAATCGCCCACTGCTTATTGAGCGAAATGACTTAATGCTTGACACACTTTCGTCACCATCTTCCCCTTGTTAAAACGTCAGTAAGTAATCGAGATATAGTAATTTGCTTTAAGCAGTGAAAAACCTCATTGTAAATACTTCTCAATGATTGTTTGTTGTGTGTCCTTAACTAACGTTCTTTGCCGACAGTAGGTCAGGTCAGGTTACCACTATAACAAGTGTTTGGTGGCATAGTATTTCTGTATTTGAACGCCTTTTTATCATGGCCGCATAACTCTGTCATTAGTATTTCATAGCTGCATCATTATTGAAGTCATTCGAAGCTTTGGAAGCCTAGCAATATCGCCTAGTGACTGAAAAAGTGAACTGGTATAGTTATATTGCACCGACAAGATTATAAATTGTGCCCCTGGTTACTGCGAAATGTGCAAAATTGACCTGTCTATGTATGAAATACTGCCAAACAAAAATCCCCACTGTGTGACCACTTTCATGTTATATATATCGTTTTTTGGGCATTTACAAATGTCAGTTGACAACTATGGCTGTGATAATGAAACAAAGAATAGATAATAATATTAAAATACAGCCAAACGTTTGTCACTATTTTAGACATGCGACAATTCCCCTTTAAGGTAACTCTCAAGGGTAGATGAGGTTACTCTTTGCAATCTCCGTTTCTGCACACAGTCTCGTCTCCTTTGCATATATGAACCTCTAACCAATTAGCAACACTTTCAGAGACACTTTTTCAAGAATATCACTACCGACCAACAAATTATGTCACTCTAGTGTCATTGCACACATGCAAAGAACCACCGACATTATCTACACAATGCACTATCTAAGTGTTGCGGTCACATGCATGGTTCTGTTACAGTTATCTGCTTTTTCATATGAAGTGTGTACTGTGTTGACTCTGTTCTGTTAAAATGTTGAGGGAAATGTACTCCTGCAGTTGCATTAACAAAGTCAGTTGCACTTCATGTGAGGTATGTCAGTCTTTGTCTTCACTGTTGTTCATTGCCTGTGTGTTTTTTAGCGATGGGTTCGTGCTCTCCAGCCGACAGTCATGGGTCTGCTGGTTACGACGACCAATGGACTGGAACGCCAGCACGAACGCCTCAAATATAATCACTTGAATGACTGCTCAAATGGATCTCTGCGGGAACTGATGACAGTTATTGTTACTAGTTTCGTGCCAAGCAGTCAGCGTCGGTAAGCTTATAACACTGCACTACTTGTGCTCAATTAGTTTTTTTCCACTGGCACTTGTACTTATCCACCTTTATTTCCCTGCTTCAGGGTTACAGTTTTTTGGCCCAGCATTGCAATGTGTAGTTTGCAGTTTGTGCCACACGTAAACGTGTGAATGATTTGTTAATCAGTGTGAGACATTGCAACACCTTAACACAGTCCAGAAGGGCAATGAATGCTGTATGTCTGTCATACTACTCCCGTTAGATACTCTACAGTAACATCTTGTGTGAATGGTGGCACTGGCAGTGTTGCAAGAAAATTCCCATCACCTGTGACAGTTTGCCCAAAAATTAGCTCTTGATGACAATTAAAAAATAACAACTCAAATGACAGGTATTGCCTTTTGGGTTTGACCAAGTGCTTTTCACACTTTTCAGTGGTGTGGAACTGTTTTGAGCATTTACATTGCTTACGGAGTGACATGAATTAGTTCTATTCTTCATTTTTTCTGTACTTACGTTATACATCAGAAACAAACATTGATACAGATATGAAGACGTATCATACGTAGACTCCATTCTTATTGTTTTACACAGTATATATAGGAGGCTTTGAGATAACATAGAAAATTCTAAATATTCCGATATGCAGAAAAAAGAACAATTTTTTGGCCAATTTTTACGGTTTTTTTTGACCTTACCATGTATGCCTGGGATTTAAAACATTATGGTAGGTCATAGATTACATAATTTGGAGCTAGGGGTAGGGATAACTTTTTAAAAACCTTATATCGTCCATTTTTGGGGAAAGGGGTGCCCCAAATCTTTTCCCCATTACCTCCACGGGATCCGCATTAGGGATAAAGTTAAGACCCTAGCTTCAACAGGCAGTCGTCGGGAAACAATTATAGGAGGGTGCTCAATTTCGCCCGAAAATCGGGGATATTGGGGGTAGAGGTATGTAAATTGTGTGTACTGCATTTCGTTTAAGGAAAACACGAAAAAAATGTGATTGATGGGGATTTTGGCATTTCCTCTTCTAACAGTCAGGGGTCCCTAAACTGATTTTTTTGACATTTAGAATGCAATATCTCCCCCAATTACATAGTGAACAAGGCTAAAACTTGGCAGCATAGTAGAGCCCATACCTGGGCAGCGAAGTTGGATATTTTGTGGTCGTAAGACGTTTGTTTCTTTGACGTCATCTAGTGGCGTAGTGCGCCAACATATGCTGAGCTTTCTATTAATTTTAACATAACATGTGGCAGTTTCCTGCTTTTCCAAAAACTAAAACTTTCGCTTTTGTTGTTTTTTCTCCACGACCGATCAAACTTTGGAAATAAACTCCACTTTCTGTTTGCTTCTTCAAACCACAACTGCATTTCGGTTCGGCCCTGTGGGCCTCGCCTTTCGAGCTTTGCAAATGTCCCCCTTCCCCACATTTTCGACCATTCGACATCGACCTCATGGGCTTGGACATACATCGCTTGACTCCGACCATGTTAAGAGTGTGTGTGTGTGTGTGTGTGTGCGTGTGTTACACTGTAATATCCGGTTAAAACAACAATCTCATGTTTAAAATCACTGAGATTGGGAACAAAACAAAGGTGTTTTTCTTCCATACTTTCTACTGACGCATGCACATTTGCTTCTTAGGCAAATTTTGTGCATTATAAATTACACTATCATTAATATTTTTCTTGTTTTCAATAAGCCTCAGTAGATATTTTTTGTGTTAGTTAAAATTTATGGTAATACACAATTCAGTACAGATGAACAGTCCATGCAGTCAGGAGCTGGAAAGGTGTTGTGTAACAATACTGCGTTATAGCATTGCACTAGCACCAAAAGTCTCATATCTTTCTTTCCACGGAGAGTTGGGAAGGTGACATGTTTAAGAGGGCCCAAGGTCTCGACAGTTTGGGTCTAAAATTGGTGTAGGTGGTGTGTGTGTGTGTGTGTGTGCGAGTGCGTGTGCGTGTGTGTGTGTGTGTGTGTGTTCTGCCTCAGCCAGGCCTCCCCCCCATGACTAACAAGCCCACTGGGTTGTTTTGCACAGAGGGAAAGAGACCTGATGGTTTGACACTTATTCCACGGCAGATCTGCAAGTCGTTGTGCTGGGACATAACTGTCACATGCCCACTGGCTAGATCCTGCATCGCTAGATCCGCCCCACCTCCGAAATGACCTATATGTGTCGGGTGGGGCATTAAACTCTACTCACTCACACATCACTCGGTCCTCCCATAAGCAGGTGCTGCAGGGCAGCTTGCCACTTCTCGCAAACGGAAAAGTATACCAGTGTTGTAGTTAGCACGTCTTTGTGCGTATCGCGGTCAAAACCTCTTGCCCTCTGAACAGGTTAGTTGAGAAGAAAGATATCAGTCTCACAGAACCGTTGCGTTTTGTGGCACTCTGCTTGAAAACCACTGTTACCCCAATGTTTATTGTTCCATAACAACACTGCATTGGATATTTCCAACTGAAGCGAGCTGTTGGTGGAGTTGCTATTGCGTTGAGTTGAAGAAATGTCAAACTCAAGTGTACTTAGTGGTTCTGAACATGTTTAAGGAGTCGTCACCAGTTGTCGAAATTGTTGTTTGCCAATCTCAGTCATGTTGAGTTCTGTTGATTTGAGTGCTGTCATCACTGCCCCAAACTTTCTTGTTGATTCAGCAGCAGGCTTAATGCTTATGTACATGATTGTATGACGTGCAGGGACATCATTGAAATGAATACAAAACCTATGTCGTCATTTATACAACAGTGATATAAGTGATATACAACAGACATAAGCTAAGAATCAACTTAGCCACATTTGCGTGGAAACTTTTTCATTAACACCAAATGATGTAAGTGCCTCCAGTGAACCGTGAAACACAGTCACTGTAACTGCAGATACATTCATTAACTGCAAGCATAACTGTAATGGGAAAATACGCACTTGAACTTGTGAACTCGACGCTTATTTGCTACAGGCCGGTGTAGCTGCTTCCTGACTGACAAAGTGGAGCATATACACAATGTCTATTGCTGTCACATTATGCAATATCATATGTCTCTAAAGTTTTTATAGTGTGTTTACAGCTTACAACAGCTACAGTTTTAGTACAATTGAAATACACATCTTATTGGTGTTGCAACAGATACGAAGAACTGAACGTCCGTCTGTTGGACACTGTGCGCCAGTATTCTGCGAATATTCCACAGTTCCTCCACAACAGACCGAAGTTCTTTCTGGACCACTGCTTGAAGCGGATGCCTCCGGTTACAACTGCCATCCCGCCAGACAACATTGTGATGTCGGAGAGTGGTGTATTTGTGGTTACCAGTGTCGACACCGCGGACAAGAACTATGTTGTCAAGCTCAGGAGTGACAGTAACGCGGACGTGCCGTCGTGTGAATGTGTCGACTGGCACCGGCATTTCTTACCATGCAAACACTTGCTCGCAGTTGTGCACAGTTCGTACTGCGAAGGATGGACAAGTCTGCCTCTGGTGTACCGCAGTCTGCCACTGTTCACTGCAGATCCTGACATTGAGCATGCCAGATCATCCACGTCTGTGCCGTCAGTGTCGGGTAATTGATAGTGCTGTCAGTAATTACTTTGAATTAATATAACTTTGAACACGTTGATTGAAATTGGAATTGCAATTCAGTATTCTTTTTCAACGAAACAATTACATTGGTTATTCATTACTGCTAACCACTTAGAATGGAATGACAGGAAACCTTTCCATGTTCTTGTGTACCACTTACAGGATACCAGTGTTTACAGTATGTCACTTATTAATATAATTACAGTATCGGGCACGTACCAAGTCCATAACATGATTTGTTCCACAATGACAACAGAAGCAGAAGTGCGGTTGTGCTGTTAGCTGTATGGCCATAGTTATATGTTGGTTGTCATTTGCTCAACTCGTAAACGGGTATTTCATTAGCAGTCGCTGCGGTCGACATACAATTCAGCCTGCCATTAGTTGAGGATCACTGCAGATGGAGTGCTGATTAGCATAATGAGTCCGCTTCTGACATATGACGAAGTTTACTCGTTTCCATGGTTCTATGAAACTATTGGCACTTCTTCAAGCTAGCTCTTCACTGGTATCATTCACACACACATTTCAATAATTGTCGTCCAACACACTCAACTTTCAACCGTCGGTGATGAAGCTCTTCCACTTACCGCTGCCCGACTTTGACACTCTGCCGTGAAACGTCACGTTGGCGGCGTCAATGTCTGTTTTCAGGAAACTTGAAGACATATCTCTTCAGTCATTCTTTCTCTGAATCTTGTGTAATCCCTGTGCAATGACTTCGCAATTCTGGACACTATAATCATCTTACTATTACTGTTATTATTATTATTAATACTGCATGTCCCAAACAATAAGCTACACATGGTATCAGCTGTAATGTGAATGCATGTTGCAAAGATTGTATTCAGTGAACCTCTTTACTGGAATAATTTTCAGGCAAGCATACTGTGTAGAATTACAAATTTAGTGGACTGCTGTCAATTAGAATGACACTTTTTAGCATACTAATAAACATTTTCTAATTATGCAGTTAATAAGTTTCCTGTTAACTGCCTATGCTTGAACGTGTGCTATTTGACACAGACTCCGTTCACATACATCCAGACAGTGAGTCTGTCCCTGTGACGACTGCTGCAACAGCAGCGGAGGCAGAGTCCACAGAGTCTGTAGTGCAACAACGAGCATCAGCAGAGTTGGCCACACCAGTCGTTCGACTGCAGTGTGAGCTGCGACAGCTGTTGCAGTCTCTCGTGGACAGCTCGTACTCCGTAACGGACGTGGAGTTCCTGAAGGAGGCAGTGGGTACTGCTCGTGCCCAGCTCAAGGGTTTCCGTGAGCATGGCGGCGAAGCTGCACATCGGGTTGCATTTCGACGTGGCCGTCGTTTGGTGCGAGCAAGCATTGCTGCAAAACGTCTACATAGGCGGCTGGCAGTTGTCAGAGCCAAGCGACGACAGATGAAATTGCAACGTCGACATCCACATGAACATGCACAGGATTTAACAGTGAGTGAAGTGGGGATTTATACTGTGTGTTATGACTTTGGTTTTATTATTGCGGCTGTTAGAACATGTAACTACAGTAGTCAGGTGAAATATTTTCTGCTCACAGTTTAATTGGTGTGTGGAATGAAATCGCTTTCCCCATTTCCTCTTCGATTTTCAGTGGGGGAGGGCTTTGTGGTACTGTCTGTCAGTTAATGGTATCGTTTGTAAAATTGAAGCGGAACTGATTAATCATACTACAGATCTCAGCATCGTTGTTTAAGGTTGCCCAGCAGTCTGATACTAAAGTGTTATTTGCATAAAAGCAGAAAAGTACACAAGCAGAAAATGCAGACAGACTATTGTCTGTTTATGTACTTTTCTGCCATCACTGTACTACTGAACTTTGTGTCACACCTGTTAAAAGTACAGGTATTGTGTTGCACTGCATGCTATATTGTGCTGTGATAGGTGGCTAGGCCATCAGGTCTGCGCAACATTGGCAACACGTGTTTCTTGAATGCTGTGGTGCAACTACTGCGACCTGCAACTGCTGTGCGCCGCTGCATTGAGCAGCATCTGCTCAGTCACAAGAACCGAGGTACTGCTTTCACTCCTAACTGGTGATACTTTCACTGTTGAACATTGCTTGAAATGAAGATGGCTGCACAAACTTTTGAATCATACTCCAGCAGGTGACGATGATGCCCACGTGCACAACAACAGTGTGAACAGGAGACAACAGTGTAAATGTTTACTGCGTAATTACAGAAAATAATAGCCAGGAGCACGGTTGCAGTCTGTCTTCTATAGGAAACCTGTTCAAAAAGTCACTGGGGTTACTTGAATGACTGTGTGTTGGTACCACATATAAGACAGGTAGTAGACCGAGCTACACATTTTTAGCAGTTCTGCTTGGCGTTGAAAACTTATTTATTTGGTTGACTGAGACTCCAGTGCCTAGTGACTTTTTGCTTGCAGTGTTCTACACAAAGGTTTTACTTACGTAATAAATTACTTACTTGACTTTTAAGTCCACCTGTAGGCTCATACAGGTAGGGTATTAACCCATTGCCGTTTATTTTAATTGAAACACATTTATCATCCGTCATAGGGTGGACTACTGAGTCCACCTATGTAGAGCAGTAATTGTGAATTCTGTGCCCAAAAAACAACTGTCTGCTGCATGGAGTCAACCATGGGACCTGTTGTATCCGATTCAGATGTGCTAACCACTAGACCACTGCGACCAATCACTTATGAACAGACATGTACAGACAATAACGAAAACGGCAAAAGACGTGAAACTCATTGCTTCAAATTGTGCAGTGCTTTCCATAGGCAATATGCACGCTACTTACTACAATTATCGTCACAAAGGTGCACATTGTGGTGCCCAGCGGATGCTGTAAAGACTGTGGTTGTTGTTGTTGCAGATTGCTTCAGCTGCTGCATGGCGATGGCATTCACCGGATCACCAACGCAGTTGCACTCGTATCTGTGCACAAATCAAGGTATGTTGTTGTTGTTGTTAGCGTCGGGGAGGGGGTTGACCGATTTCTCAACCACCACGAGCTGAAGCGTTCAGTAGGCCCACTGCTCAATCCGTATCCACACAACAGTGCATGCGTTCCTGTGTGTATGGGCGTAAGGCCGAAGTGTCCGCATACACACGTGCATATGCGTGTGTTGTGAGCTGTCTTTGTCCTGTTTATTTTACTTCGCCGGCACACTGCGCCTCCCGTCTAGTCAACCAGCCTCAAGCAGTCTGGGGTACGTGAATAACTGCACTTCGCGTCGTTTGCCGCACTTGGGGGCTACAAGTCAGTGGGCCTACGTAAGCTATGCAGTGCACCAGGTAGGCATGGAGCTGCAGAGCCCCGTGGCCAGCACTGAGGGTTATAACTGCACTAACTGTGCCACGCCCTTCCGTGACATTAGACACTGGCTGCCAGCCAAACATTTCCCATGCCATTCCGTCCCCGCGACAGTAGGCCGACCTCGACTGCAAGACTCCTCCACAGACACGCCCATTCTGGCTTTACCAGCCCGCAGTCAGGCAATGATAATTTTCCAAGAGGACACCGTGGGGATTGAACCCAGGACCTGTGAACACTTTGCCGAGCTGTAAAGCGATTTTGCTATCTGGGCAGGGCAAGCAAGGTATGTATACCATGTGCGTGAATATCTGCGTTGCATGTTGTTCCTGCACACATATCGCGCCTGACAACTCTGTGGTGTTCCTTTTCTATGTGCATCGATCATGTGCTTATGTTCTTCACTGCCAGCAATCTATGACATCACGGGGCCTCCTCAACTCATGCCACAAATGCCATGACAACAGATTTGGCAGTCGTCAGGCATGCTTTACATGTGGCCCCTCCCCTCCATTTGACAAGATCTAAAGTTATGGTGATTCTCTGAAGATTAAGTGAGAATATTATCACAACTGTTTTAAGTTGCCAACGTGCTACCTCTTCAGTGGGTGCAGTTAATAATAGTTACTGAAGCCCGGTTCAGTTTGTCTTTTTTTCGGGGTGCATGATTTATCTACATATTCATATGTTTTGGTTAACCTTGGACAATTTTGTCATTTCCCTTCAGGTTTTGGCACTGACATAACAAACTTACATGAGGCCCCTTCTAGTTTCTTGCTCCCCCATTACTGCTGGTTAGGAGCTGACTCCATCCCTTTAAGGGCCACTGTGAACAAAAACAATGCGAGACGAAAGGGGTTATTTGTTGCTGGCTGGTCATCTACTATTGAACAGGACATGTACAACATTCAAAGGGTGCTTCCATTTTCCAAAATGTAAAACTGGACCATAACTTCTCAAGGCACGATATAGCCTCATTGTGGTGAAAAGTGGCTCTGTACATGTGAGCCACAGAGCCAGTGGCAAACAGCTGTGAAGCATAAAGGTCGTCTTTGGCGCTAGCCCGTCAAAACTTGACCACCTCTTTGGTTCCCAGCGTATCAGACAACGGTGTTCTACGAAATTGTCAGTTGACGAATCAAAGTTGGAACTAGGGATGTACCGAGTATTTGCTTCGTATTCGCTTCGGTGCAGAATAGTGGTCCGAAGAGTGTACTTGTATTTGGACGAATAGTGTCATCAGAACGAACACAAATAGTTAGTCTGTACATGTATAGTGCAGCTAGTGACATCTATGGCCAACTTCACGCAGTCAGTGCTAGATGCTCTCGCTCAGGCCACCAGATTTTGGTAGACGAACGCACTGACGAGGCTCATGGCTAGACAGCATGCAGACACGGCCATACAAACATCCACACGAATTTAAGGACGTGGTAAATATCAGACCAGCAGGTGCAGCATCAAAATGCTCAGTTGCCAATGCTATTCGTATTCTTATTTGGCCAAATCATTTTAACAGAACTATTCGTATTCGGCCGAATACTCTAAAACTACTATTCGGTAGATCCCTACTTGGAACGTAGTACTGTGCACTGTAGTCGATGCATTAAGTGGTCCGTCTTTCTGCACATGGCTGGCCGCTGTCCGGTGCAGCAGCCAAGCCCTTATTCAATTGTTCACTTAGAAGACGTTTACTGTATTGGTATGTGTACATGCCAATGCTATCCGTTTTCGTCGATATATACTCATGTCTGTGACGTATTTTGTGCTGCAGGGTCTTTCCCTGCCGTTGTAATGTTCGACTTTTGTTGCTTATTACGGTGTCAATACAAAGTTGCATGTGCGCTTGTAATTTGATGATGTCATTTTCAATGGGCGTGTTACGTACTAATTTGGCATATTGCATTCACCTGCAATATCACGTGTCCAATTTACACCGGAGGCTACAAGCTGCCTTTGTGTCATAACACATAGGCAACATCATTTCATCCGCTGGCTCAGGGCAGGTTACGTTGCAACTTATTTCGTTGTAGGTTTTCTTGGCAACTACTCGCCTGGCTCTCAGTACGATGCGCATGAGTTTCTGATGAAGGCATTGCAACAAGTCAATACTGATGCTTGGTACGCATATTAAGTTTTGCTCCGTAGTTATCAGTGACTTTCTGTGGACGGAACATTGCGTTGTGATTACTGTGATTTACTCAGTTGCTTAAGCTTATTGACTTGCATACAGTTGCATATATGCTTGTTTTGTGTCGCTGTGTTTGTTATTGGCTACAAAGACTTCATGATAGCTTTTAGAGTCAAAGGGTTTTCCCTTCAAAGACTAGATTGAGGAGTTATTCGTTTTAACACCTTCGTTTTGCATAATCCGTGCACGTGACATTTGCAACTTTTTCATTAGCTTCGTGTTGTCCAACTGAAGCATATAACACAGCGTGTTTGTGATGCAAGTGCCGCTAAATCCCATTCAATCACTGGTATAGATTGGTAGTACTAAACACCGGAAGAAAAGACTGCCAAGGAAGACCACAAGGGACTGCAAGGGAAGCTCAGAAGAGTTTGAGTTAAGGTTGCAGTTACAGAACATGTCGCTTTGTGTGTCAACCTTGGTTACACTGCATTTGTGGTCTTCGCAGTAGCCTGTTGCAGTGTTCCCTTGTATTCCTTCACAGTATGACCAAACTTTGACTAAACAGTTAGCATCATATGGTGCTCTTATAGGCACACGATATTGCAATAACGTAACACCGCATGCTTGCAATGTGATGTCCTTGCTGCAAACTGGTGCGTGGACAACTGGTTAAAAAAAACCCACGCAAACCCTTGTGTTATGACTGTCACATTTTCACTGGTTCCAAAAATTTACGAAATCAGTATTTTTAACGTACAGTACATCATGCTTATATACTGTCATTCTGATTGTACGAAGTACTGCTACTTTACTGTACCTCATTACATTTATTTTGGAGGGCCTCAAGCGTGAAACTCATCTCTAAAAGTACGAGCAACAAATGCTTTAAGGAATGAGTGAAATAGCCACATTGATGTATCGCCAGCTGATGACATTTGTCAATGCAAATCCTATAACAAGTTATGGTTAATTATTGTAAGCAATTTTCATGCAGTGAAATGTTTGCATATGAACACTTTTCACCTATGTTCATGATATTCAGTTAAACATTTTCCGCTTACAATTTGCTACATTTAATTAATTCTTCTGCTACAGTTACATGTAGAGTCGCTTCTAATGCTTACTTCGTGTGTGTGTTCATTAAGCATTGAACAGTACCGTTACTGTTTCCTTCATAGGTAAATTGCTATGCATTGTTGTGAGCTTCATATACAGCTCTAACTGTGGTTCATGCAAATGCCACCACATTGTGCCTGCACAAACTTTGCGACAATGTAAGCCTATCACAGTTTGCAATGATGCCCATTTACCCCAATTTGGTTTAACATGTTAATCACTTATGCAGTGTTTGTAGTTCTCATACAGACTTGTCGCAAATAAGTCAGTTGCTCACCTGGCAGCAGATTCACTCAGGTAGTTGCGTGTCGAAAAATCAGATGATAAGAAGTTCAATAACAAGTGGAATTACTGGAAGGTGCACATGATAAATCATACGATGTGCACACACTGCGTATCTGCATTGTTTAATTACATGCAGACTAATTTACGTCTGTTACTTTGCATGGTGCTTTTGCATGTCAGTTACAGTGCTTTCTGCTTTGGTTTGCTTACGGTCTAACGAGTCGTTTACTGATTTGGTTAGCGTGCATGTTTAGTGGTGCTGCACATTAATGTCTATAATTACAACGACATTGTTGTCTGTTGTGATGTTATAGATTGTTAATGGTGGACAAACTTCCGTTTGGATTTCTGATTGTTAAGTTCTTGGTTGCTGTGTCAACACAGTTAACCACTGTATACGACTCGTATTGCGAAACGTTTATATGGAGTTTTCTCTTTTGTTGACTAACAGCAGTATAATCTGAAATTAAGTGACTGCCAAATGTGAATTTCACTGCTAACCACATTTAAGTAAAACGCAAGCTGCAACACTACCAACTTAGTGACACTGTGGGCATCTAGACTGCCCTGTTGGTGGTAATATCTTGCTTCCAATTATGGGCAAAGAAAACGAGCACACTTGTTACATTGCAATTGGTTCACTTTTTTTCACTTCGTGCACCACATTCTTCTGTAATACTTTGCCGACGACTGCCGCCGCCATGTCACAGTTGTTTTTATGGTAAACGTATTTCCGCTCACGTTGTGTTTGGGTCGAACATTGACTTGCGAACAACAAATTCTAGAAAAAATTAGGTGCGATTTTGATTGTCGAAATTAAGTCGAAAATCGATACATCAAACATCAATAATTGCATGCTTCCAGCAGAAACTTATGTTGTACTGCAATCAGCAGTATTCACGCAGATTGTCTATGCTCTGAATTATGAATACTGTCTGAAAGTATTTCTTAATGACATGCAACTGCTACGTTTAGTCACGTTACAGTGTGACGGAGTCTTGCAGTGAGTATTTGGTGTGCACCTAGTTAACACCTGTTGTATGCAGGCTTAACTTTGGTCACATTGCTGATCAACAAAGACTATGCTGTCACACTCTTATAGGTCAACTTATGCTCGTTAGCCAGTGTGATCACAATTCGACATCAACTTGTAGATGTTGTTGCATATGGAAATTACTTAGCCTATGAATTTTGCTGCACTATGCAGTTTGCCATAGACAGGACGTTAATAATGTTGCCTGTGCTAAGGTGGCAGTTGTTCTTTTTGCTGTTACAGTCGCTTGTAGCCAGTGCTCTACGCAAGAAGACCGACCAGAGAATTGCACAGTTCTGTCGCTCAGCGTACCAGAGGTGTTTATTATTTCTATTGTTGCTGTGACATTGCTTTTCTTACCAGCTGTACGTATGACGTGCAGCTCATCCTGTGATTTGCAGAATGTAATCGTTACCTTCAGCACACACACACACTGCAAGATTTTATTCCAGTATTGAATGAAAGGCAGTATTATTGCACAATGCACATAAAGCAGTGTTATTGAACTACATCCCTACTGAGGTACGTTATGTTGTAACTGAAAGATAAACAATGATTCTGTTGACCATTTGTACTGGAGAATATTTCATTACATTACGTAATAGTACTTGAAACAGCTAATTGACTGAGTGAATAGAGTTTAACGTCTTGCCCGTAGGTCATTTCGGACGTGGATGATGTTTGCATTGACACGTCATCACTGGCTGGCGTTGTAACAGCATCATATTAAGTCATTAAGTTATCCCTCATTCATTGCATTCTCATTTCATTGTCATAAGCTGGTGTTATGTGCACAGTGATTTCATTGTATGTCGCTGTTCCAGGATGTGGAGATGGTCAGTCTGTCCGAATTGTTGACTGAGGCACATTCATGGGAGCTGATAACACACCAGTGTGTCATGGAGGGGTACGAATTTGTTTCTGTGCAGCTTGCAATACGTGTGTTCTGCTTCAACTACATGTAGTTGGTGTTCCTAGAACAGGGGATGGAGTGAAGTACTAGGAGTACAAATTTTGGAGCTGAAACGGTGAATGTTAACAATTACACTGGCTTAGTATTTATTGTCGTTAACTCTGTTTCACATGCAGTGCACATGGCTATCAGTAGTCTGTAGCATTGGTTTCACTATGTAGACTGACAGCTGGCAATCTACAGAAATGCAGCATACAACAGATTTATTACCACTGTTATTCTGATTGCTGTTTGTCATCTGATGACAATATCATCTTAAATGATCGTTGACCAACAAAGTTAATTTGCTGAAATCTAATTTCCAGGTCTTCTTTGTTACTGTTAAGCAGTTGTTGACTTTCTTCATTTACTGTGCAGCACAGTGCGTTGTTCGCTTGCATGCATTACCGTGCTGTTTGTAGCATTGAAGTGTGCTGCTGACGATCGTATGTGTCAGTGCGCAGAGCCAGAAACATACAGACATTGTCATTGCTAATATTTTCAACATTCATTGCACCCCCGTTTCTCAACTGCTTTGTTGACGTCTTATTCCTCGCATTTCCTTACATTATTGCCTTCACTTTGCACACTAACAGTGGCTTTCGCATTTCTTTCAGAAGCTGTTCGCACATTTTGTTTACCATATTTCTGACTGACATATTTGAGAGTGATGAACCATTCGTCTTAAGCCCACATTTTCTGTATCATCCTTCCCCTGTGTTCCTTTGTGACTCTAGCATTAAAAGTGTAGTGTAATGCTTTCGTACGAATTTCTGCAGACTGTAACATGTTCATTTCACTTACTCGTATGGCCACAAGTTACATGCCACTGGTATGTAGCACCTGCTCACTTTCAACACGTTCTCAGTTTGTCACTACTCTAGTATGTGGGCCAACTTTCATTTGTGGCAGTCAGTCTTTATGTGTACTGCAGCTACATACAGTGGTGGGTGTACAAGTGGTTTGTGTGTTTCGGCATGATGTCTACTGTCACAGAATGCATCATGCTGATGTCAATCATGCATTACGAAGTGGTAATGTCGTGTTGTCTTTTGTGCAATAGTTGTGACTGCAAAACGGCTACCTCGGTGCGATCGGTTGCCACCACTCCGCAGCTACTACTGCTGCACTTGAAGCGGTCAGTATGTTTCATCAGTTGTCATTGATTTGAGCCCAATTGTCAATCACACTGCCTACACGACGTTGTGAGAGCAGTATCTTGATACGATCACTGTTGCCTGACATATGTGACATGTTGTGTAGTCTGTAGTCTGTACGCTACAGCAGAAACAACTTGCGCTATGTTTTGAGTAACAAAAGCCAGGACACCCTACTCATGTTGATAACATTGCGAAAGTTGATAAGTTTCAAAATTATTCCACTGCTACACTCAGAACAAAGATTTATACAACATCATCACATATACAACTACACCCTAATGATGTTGCTGTGCTACCTTATGAAACTGTAAAGGGTTAAAAGTCGCATAAATACGAAAACACAGTACCAAAGGATGTGGCTTTGAAGTACACTGCAACCTTGTTATATCGTTCATTTTCAGGTCCAAGCAAAATGAGCGTTACAACGAAACAAGCGTTATAGTGAAATGCACCTTCTGAATGTCACAAAGCGCATAGTAATGGACTGGCAGATCACATGGGACTTTCATATGTAACACCAGTTCCGAAAAAAAGCAAGCAACGGTGTTATAACTCCAGAAAATTCATTAATTAAAGAAAAGTAATATACGCTGGCATAAAACTCATATGGTTAATAACATGTTAGATGATTGAAAATAACACCATCATTTTTTATGGGATGCAACGTCCTGTGAGAGTTATAACCATTATACAGGAAAAAGGGTCAGTGTGGGTAAATATTAGACGAGAGTCAAAAATGTGTCAGCGGACAAAAGACACTGCTAAGTGCAAGAACGTTGGATATATCTGCCAAATGACACAAATCTTATTCACCTTCTTAAATTTCTACCTTTTCAGATGACATGGTACTGGGGGTCAGTCTGTGAGAATTTACACTGACGCAGTTGAATTCATTGTCCTCGTAAACCTGTTACTTGACTAGATTAACACAGTTACGCCTTCTGTGTAACTAAAATCATGAAGTCATGGCAGCAAGGGTCTCTGTGTTTACATTTCATGATAAAAAGAGCGTCGACCTAATAAACCCCCACCTAGCTAGGCACATAATTGTGACCTACCTGTTGTACGTCATGAATTTGATACTTTGTGTATTAATTTCCATTACTTCGGTTGCCATGGTAATAAGGGTCATAGCTTGGCAAATTCAGTCTACACCCTTACATTAGTCATCCCTGTTGTCCACCTACTTGATGTAATAACCAGACTCATATCCGTCATGTAAGTCAAGTTACGCTCAATTTTGTATGTAAATTTTCCAATTTGTTTGCCAATGTGTAAGATGGAAGGTTGTCCATTATAAATGCACGTGGCAACACGTCTGGTGATACACTAAATTAGAAGCTGATGTGACCGCCCATTACCAAGTTATTCCGCACTATAATACACTAATGCTTTACAACATTCACTGATCGACACACGTGGACGAACATTGTAGGACTATAATCTGTATGATGCCATTGACATGCATTGGACAGACAATTGCTATGATGATGACGTCGATTGCAGTTTTGTTAACCTTTCCATTTTTTCGGTAAAGCATCATCTTGTTCACTGAACCGCAGTCGTGTGTTGCAGATGGAGTGTTTCACCCACTGCGAAAGTGATGACGGACGTTGTTGTCGACGACAGCTTCACGCTCACTGACTGTAATAACTTGGAGGTATTCACTTTGTCATTCCACTATTGTTATACTGATTCTCAGGGGGCTTGTTTCAGTCAGTGTGCTGATAGTAGAATTTTTTTTCAAACATAATGACTGTGAGTAGCCGATACATTACTGCGGTGCACAACTTCGGACTGTGTGTGCCTTTTGAAGGCATTTCACGCTGTAGTGAAAAATTTCTCCGACATAAAACTGTGTGGCATCACGGGCTGAACGATAGTTCAAGCCTTCTGTTGGCGATATCACATTCCTGTGGTAATGCCCAACATTTGACCCATCCCAAAAATGTATACCCCTTAAGCCATTTGCGACAACATGTTGCACAATTGATTAAGTGCATGTGATGAACCCATAATTTGTGCTAATTGCCTGTAAGGGAGTGTCAGTGAAAATATGCTATGTATAATGTCTCGTTTTTGTTTACAATGCTTTTTAATTGCTTTGACAGTAATGGACGACTGTCAGAGTAATAACAGCATTTGCATGTAATTCATTCAACAGCTTCCACGCATTTATGCGTAAGTGTTGAAAATTACGACTAACGAGTGAGTTAGATGAAGTGACGTAAATAAAAGTAATGAAAATGTAGTCATCAGACAAAACTGCGCATAAAACGGAATACAACTGTACAGAACCTACAGGCAAGTCGATGGCGAGATTGCACATCAACAACAGCACATGTCAGAAGACGATGACATTCATTAGTCAGCAGTATTCAGTGACACTGATGGTGCTCAGGGGTGTTTAGTATCTCTTTATTGTTGTTTATGTGGGTGATAATTTGTAATGCTGACAATAACTAGTCCGTATACTCTGGTTTTGAACATTAATTTGTACAGACGAGTGTTTTTTTTCCAGACACAAGCCCAACAGGTACAACGTAGTATTGTATACCGTGCACGTTTGTGCATTCGTCACACACAGAACAGTTTGATTGACTACAGCGACTCGTGTCTTGTTACAGGCTTTGTATGCGATAACTGCTGTCGTTTGTCACTTTGGACTGACGGCGTGCAGCGGACATTACATTGCAGCAGTAAAAGACGAGCAGAACTGGATCATCTTCGACGACGAAAAGGTACGTGTTTCCATACAGATTACTGAAGTATGTGTGGATTGCATGCGGGTAACATTTGTTGCTATGAATCACTTGTGTGCACAGCTGTTGTGAAGGTGTTTCGACAACTTCGGTGCACACAGTGTGAAGGTGTGTACTCACATTGCATGCTCATTTTACTACAGTAGTGACAACCTGGTTACATGGTGCGTCCAGATCCTGCAAAGTCTTGGAATTGAAATTCAGATTTTCCTGATCTGCAAATGCATGGATTCAGGCGTAGGTCAGGGAGGTCATGGAAAATATACTAAGTGGTACTGCAGCATTTTCGACTCGTGTACTCGTGTTTGGCACTTACATGCATAAAGTATTACTGCTTATTGTCAGAATCAGTTTGGTTTGTTGATTAGTGTTATTATTTTGGACTCTATCACTGCTACAGGGTTAATCTTGGATTTGCTACTGAAAATGCTGTGATGGACATTGTAAAAAACAAAGTCAGTGCGTGAGTGAGTGACTGAGTGAGTGGAGTTTAACGCCCCAGCTAACACTTTATACGTCATTTCGGAGGCGGAGACAAGGTCAGTGATCGCAGTGAGCAACCGATTCTTAGCTTTTAATTTATCATGCACAACTTGGTAGCAGACAACTGTGAATAATAATAGCGGCGACAAAATCGCAAAGTATGATGAATTGGCCAGCACGCACATCTTCCACCCGGTTGCCACAGAAACAGGAGGTACCTGGAATCACTGGGCTGTTGAGCCTGTCCAGCAAATTGGCAGACGGGCCACATTAATCACTGGCGAACCCAGAGAATCCACCTCTCTTTTTCAGCAATTGTCATTAGGCCTCCAAAGGGGGAAATGCGGTTGCCTTCCTCGACATGTTTTACTCCGATTAGACGCCATTGCAGTCATATCTTGCTTGGTACAATGTTAAGCCTGCGGATTTGTGCTAGTGGGCGAAAATAATAATAATAATAATAGTAGTAGTAATAACGGATTTCCGTTGTGGTGCAACGTTAGTAGGGTTCAGTTCCAAACAAGTTTCATAGTTTCCTTTTGCAAGTAATAATAATAACAACAGTAATAATAATAGCAATGCAAACTCTGCAAAACACCGTAATGCCATTAGGCAGCTACAGAAGCTGTTGCGCAAGACAGCCGTTCTGTACCGGCTTGGCCGACACATTTTGTGCTTAGATACACGAAATAGGTAATTGGGAAAAAATGTAACATGTCTGAAGTCAGCTTGTCGTCACAAAGTCCAATGCAGTACAGTAGCAGAAGGTGACTGTGACGTTGATGACTTTCTTCTCCCAGATTGAGGATATTCCACAGAATTGTTTGCAAAACAGTTTGTCCAGTTAAATACAAGCGTGACTCTCCTGTTGAATACGATGTCGGAGGCGAACTGTTTCTGTAACCTGTGGAATGTTGTTGGTGTTATCTCGTGGCTCCGTAACAGTAGACAGAGGTTTCTCATTGAGCAGACAAACCGAAGCAGAAATGTGTAATGTGTGATGATGTGCACTTTGTTGGTGATATTGCTAAAGTGGATAAATACAACAAGCAGTTGATTTTGGCAGCAGTAGCAGCAGCGTGTAATAAGTATGCAATTTATTTACAAGTGTGGAAGAATGAGCAAGAAATGCAGAAGAAGTGTATGAAGAGAAAAGCAAGCATGGGGAGACTGACAAAGTGTAAAAAGAAGAGTCTCAGATTGCAGCAGGATAAAACCAGTCTTGCAACTGCAGCTGATTGGAAAATGCGGCATCAAGTTTATCAGTCAGTCCAACAGCATGTGTTGCACCGCAAAGCAGAAGTTGGACGAGATTGACACAGTTCATCAGCAAATTTACCAACTTCTGAAGCAGCTGAATAATGATTAGTGGATTGATTTCAGCAAATTTCCGTATGTGTATCTTTGACACTGCAATCACTGACCTGAACTGCAAACGTTGAGGATTACCTAACCAGCTTTTCATCCAACGACACATTGTCTGTTTTGATGTAAACATGCATTGTTTACAGTTGGCAGTTAAACACGTTCAGTTATTAACACCTTGAAACAGTAGGTATTTGTGAACGTTGCTGGCTTTTGGGGGGGGGGCAGTTGTCATGGCTACCACAGTGTGATGTTGCGTATATCATGGAGTAATCGACTACACACCACCGTCGCTGTTTAACTTTGCTTTGCAGGTTTCCGTGTTGTCTACACTTTCTAACAGACATACTTCTGGATTGGTCATGTGTCTATACAGACGGCAAGGTGTGTTGTTGTTATGTGCACAGTGCTCCGCTAGTTGTAGCTACAGAACTTTGTTTATAGTGCAAAGTTTTGCAATGTTGCTGCAGCGTAATATGTTGTTCTATACGTGGTATCTTTGAGTAACAGTGCTAGCGTGCTATGTGTAAATAATGTAATCAGGTGAGACTCTTCACATTTGAGGTCTGAACAAGTTGCATTCAGGTCGAATTCCATTTAGAGTTCACTGTCACTGTTATGGACAAATGTTTCAGCATTTGGCAGAATTGCATGTGGTGCCAGTCGTATATGTTATCCAGAAGTGTCTTGTTCACAACTTTGCATTCATGCTGTGCTGCGACATGTCATTTCTGCAGTCATCTGGCCACTAACATCCACGACCTTATGTTGGTTGGAATTTGTAGTACATTGTGTGTACCAGTTGCATTATCATTTCATCTACGAGCTCACTACGACAAGTTGTGTTACATTTCCAGTGCATTCCGCCACACTGTCTTCGTAACAGACGTTGTAGTTATGGAGAAGTACGCAGAATAAGTACAGAAAAGTGTGTTGCTTGTTGTGTGTCAGATATCAACCGTTCCGAATCTGAATCATTTGTAGCTGTTGAAGATGTGGACACACGTACGCAACAGTCTACGGTATGCTCGTTGTTAAATCAGTGTTTGTAGTGCATGTAGGTTTTCGCTCAACGACAACAGTGCACCACACAACACTTGTCGAGTACATATCCCATTGTTACATTGATGTGTGTAATGTTTGAGTTGTCGATGTAATCTCATTGCACTTGCCCACTGCTACGCCACACAGAATCATTGTGCAATGTTGTATTTGCCAAACTTCTCCAATAAAAATATGTCAATTGAAGTTGACTCTCTATGCTTTGTAATGGTGTAATCACTACATTGTAATGAAGAAATACCAATTATATTAATACCAAATTTATATAGCGCCATAATGCCAGTAGGCGGCTACAGAGGCGCTGGCGGAACAGGTAGGTAGAACAGTTAACAGAAAGCGGTAGAAAAAAGATGAGTTTTAAGTCTCAATTTGAAAGTAGAAAGAGAGTCGCAGTTTAACACAGCAGGTGGAAGTGAGTTCCAAGTCAGAGGTGCGGCAGTGCTGAACGATCGTGTGGCAAATGATGTCCGTCGAAATGGCACGCACAGCAGTGGGATGGATGACGATCCAGTGTTGCGTGCGCTGGTACACAGCGAGATGTGCTGGCTCACATACTACGGAGATGACGTCTACTTAGTCTTCAACGTCAGCATGGCCAACTCGTAGTTGATGCGCTGTTCAACAGGCAGCCAGTACAGCATCTGAAGCAGCGAGTTGACGTTTGACCGTCGAGGCGCTTGTAGAACGATACGCGCCGCGTTGTTCTGGATTCGCTGGAGCTTCTGAATGTAAGTAAGTAAGTAAGTAAGTAAACGTAGATTTGTATAGCGCATTACGTGAAACACCTCTAATGCGCTGTGTATGAATCACAAGATCAGGTAAAGAGGTATGTCTTCAGGTCTCGGCGAAATTTGTCAG
>Ga0209568_1000065_pt1 | contig 37063 bp, 27 predicted proteins | sample WorMetOlspDAHAB2_FD_187406 | JGI IMG/M metagenome (GOLD analysis project Ga0209568, IMG submission 187406) | Marine gutless worms symbiont microbial communities from Max Planck institute for Marine Microbiology, Germany - Olavius sp. DAHAB.2... ...
GTCCCTCCTGTTATTGTTTTGGTTTGTTTTATTTAAACAATAACAGGATTTTTTATTTCCTAAAATTTTTCAAGTGTTTTTTTGATTTAATCCAGAATTCGCGTTAAATAGATTTTTAGCAGAGAATATGGTTAATAGTTTTGAAATGGAGCTTAGCTACCATATGGAGTGCATCCTTACCATAAGTATTGACAAAATTTTTTCCCGCTCGAATGACTTGAGAAGAGGCCCCTTTTGGTAATGTGATTCGGTAATTTTGACTGATCTTTTCCAATTCTTGCACAAAAGCTGCCCGAGCTAAAATCGAAGCCCCAGCTACTACGACATCTTGTTCGGCATGGTGTTTTTGAGAGAGATTTAATGATAGGTTTTTTTTCTTTAGTGCGGATGACACGACATGTTTACTTGCAAATTGGTCGATAAGGACATCAATGCAATGAGTTTTAAGCACAATTTTTTCAATAACAGTTGCATGACCCAGACCTAGAAGAGTGTTAAGATTTTGCATTTTTTGATAAAGCTCATTATAACGTTTAGGGGAAATTCGAACCAAAGAAGTTGTGAAGTTTTTTTGAATTTGTTGAGACAGTTTTAAAACCGTTGCTTCTTTGAGCCTTTTGCTATCACGAACGCCCATCTGTATCAAACGGGCTATTTGATCAGCATTTGCATAGAGTGCTGCAATACAAAGAGGGCCAAAGAGATCTCCCTTACCCGCTTCATCTACTCCAATATGTGGGAAACTATTTGCTTCGATATGAGGGTAAGAATAAGAGAATTTACCAAGAATTTTAGGTTCAAGATAGTAGGTAATAAAATCATGTTTATCTTTGCCCTGTACCACAAATTTCCCTGATTTATACAAAGTACAAGATACTCCCTTCTTTTTTGCATGGAAAATTGTATAAGCGGGGCAAGAAAACTCAAACCCCTGATCTTCAAGATCTTGCCTGATCTTTTGCGAAAGGGCTAAATCGATTGTAGCAACAAAAGAATTCTGTTGATTCATGATTTATTTATCATTAGAAATTATTAGATGTGTAGCAATTCAATATTTTAACAAATTTTTTTGCCGAGAAATGACAACGTAAGAATAGCGGCACTCGGACTCGAACCAAGGACAAACGGATTATGATTCCGGTGCTCTACCAACTGAGCTATGCCGCCCTACAACTCCTCCGTTTAAATACTCGAAGCAAAAAATTAGCGGGGGAAGGATTCGAACCCTCGACCTTTGGGTTATGAGCCCAACGAGCTAACCACTGCTCCACCCCGCGTCATAATAAACAAGAATTATAGGCAGTTTGAATTTTCTCTACAATGTAAAATTAAAAACCACTATAAAAGAACATATTGTGCAATAGCAAACCAACATCACCATCGAGGAGAAATTTTTAAAACCAATGAAAAAAATCTATGACTCAGTACATCGATTTATCCATGTGGATAGATTAGAAAAGGAGCTTATTAATACACCAGCATTTCAACGTCTCCATTATATCCACCAACTCGGAATGACCTATTTTGTTTATCCAGGAGGTACGCATAGAAGATTTGAGCATTCATTAGGCGTCTTAGAATTAGCAACACGTATTTATGACACAATTACAAAAAACAAACACGAAAAGTTACGAAATTTTATGCCTACGTTTAACCCTTATGAATATCGATATTGGCGACGTGTATTGAGATTATCAGCCCTATGCCATGATATAGGCCACCTTCCTTTCAGTCATATGGCTGAAAATAGAGTTATTGGAATAGATGGACATGAAGCATGGACGCAAAAGATTTTAGAAAGTGAGATGTTTGATCCTATTTGGGAAAAGTTTCACATGGAAGCACTAAAAAACTCTATTGATCGTAATGTAAAGGAGGATGTGATAAAAATTGCTTTAGGCACGAAAAAATGTAAGAAAAAATTTTCTTCATGGGAGCGTGTGTTAACGGAAATCATTACGGGAGATTTTTTTGGAGCTGATCGAATAGATTATTTGTTGAGAGATGCACAATGCACAGGATTGACTTATGGTTTGTTTGATTATTATCAACTTATTGAAATGCTGCAAATTATTTTTACACCCGATGGTGATTTGTTATTAGGTGTGGAGGAAAATGGAATTGCATCATGTGAAGCTCTTCTTTTAGCGCGGCATTATATGCATAAACGCCTCTATCAACATCCTAGTGTAAAAGCCCTTTCTTATCACTTAGCACGCTTCATGAAGATCAGCTATCCCAATATAAATGGTACTTTACATCAATACCTTTCTATGACAGATAATGAAGTACTTGTAGAGATAAGCATTGCATCGAAAGATCAAACACATCCTGGATACTTTGATGCTAAAGCCATTTGTTTCCAAAATGATCGTTTTCTTGCAATTCCTTTTACTACTCTTTCCGAAGAAAATGTATTAAAACTTAAAAAACAATTAGGAGACCAGGTCGACTATGAATTGTGCAAAAACCCCAAAAAGAAAACGGCCCTACCTTTTCCTGTTCTCAAACAAGATGGTAGTTTAGATATTGGAGATAATTTATCTGAAATTTCTGTTCCTTCTGAAGAGAAGAGCTGGATTTATGTCGCTCCTCAACATGAAAAAGAGGTGCAAAATATTCTTACCTTTTCACATGTGGCCTCTTATATAGGATAGAGAGCTATCCTTTCTCTATTTTAACGCATATTTAGGCTTTTCAAAGGTGCCTGCAATCGTAAGGGTAAAGGATTCTGTAATTTTGAGAAGAACAGATTGTTTCATTTTAATGTTGATATTGAGATTACCATCAAAATCAATATAAGAGAGATAAGTAGGGGAAAGAAAAAATTGAGAACGCAATCCTTCGCTATAGCTCTCTTTTAATTCTTTCAAATAGACACGACCATCTACTATATTGAAATTAAGTTCTCCACATATAGGCACAAGCAACCCCATGTCTAAACCTAAAATACCTAGAATTTCTAATGGAATATCAAAAAAATTATACTCTCTTTTGAAGGTGTTGGTAAAATGTAAATTACCACCTCCTGTAAAGCTATTACTATCTTCTAAATACCCATGAATATTATGACAATAAAGAGAACGAATCATAAACGGCTTCATGGACCCGGGGCATTTCCCGATCTTTTTGAGAAGACTAGGGCGAAAGTCTTGAATAGAAATTTTTGGAATCGAAAGCTGCCATTTTTGATCTTGTTCTTGACAGATGCGAATCGTGTCCATCTTGAAAATGCCCGAAGCATCGCTGATATTGAAATTTGTTAACTCAATATGATCGCGATGAATAACAATCTCACTCATTAAAGTTTCTATGACAGATCCTATAAGTTGAAAATTTTTTCCTTTGAGATATCCTATAAAAAACGAATCCTTTGATTGTACTTTTGGTAGAACAAGATCCCCACTTAATTCATATCCTTTACCAAAACTAAATTCTCGAACAATATCTTGAATTTTACTAGGGAGAAGAGGTGTCAATACCGAAATATTCATTTTAAGTTGCCCCGTGAGCACTAATTGATCATATAGTGATTTTTTAGGGTTGTGATGGAAATCAAAATCTAATCCACAGATTTGACCAATAATATTGCGAATATAATATCCTTCGTGCTCATTCCAGTCTGTCTGAATTTCGAGACCATGACCAGTTTCTCCTTCCTTACACTCTCTTTCTTGAATACATATTTTCGACATAAAATGAGGACGACAAAAAAGTTGCATTTTTAGATCAAAGGGCTTCTCCTCAAAGAGGGTATTAAGCATAAGATTGAAAGTAGATTTTTCATAAGTATAGGAAAAGTCATTCAAATACCATGCTTTACCTCCAATCCAATAGTATCCCTCTTTTAATCGCCCCCATGCACATAGGTCTTTTTCTATAGTAAAATGTATCGTAGCTTCAATTTGGTTATCCCAACGCAAAGGATGTTGAAATAGCAGAAGCTCTCCCTCCTTGTAGCTTAAATAGGGAAGGGTATCTGTTTTCCCTAAAAAATGCACTAACTCTGGAGGTACAGTAAAGGTGAAGTTTTTTCCTTGCCACGTATGATTGTGATAAGAGAGTGTGTCAAAACAGCACTTTGCCCATAGCTCATCAAATTGTAGATGGGAAAGATGCACATTTCCCCCCTTAATCTGCAATCCTTGTTCAAAATTAAAGAAGAAATGAAGAGCATTAGGAGTATCTAAAAGCAAGTTTCCCTTTCCCAAATTTTCTCCCGTAAAACAGATCTCTGAGAAAAAAGAGGGATTTTTCAATCCTTGAGAAAAATCACAAGCAATCTTTCCCTTACCATTTAGGGTTCCTGTGATGTAATTCCAATCAATTTCAGATGAAGGAAAAAGAGTGGCGATATCTTGTAAATCAATTTGAAGAGTTGCGAGAAAAAGTTCAAGCTTTTGATTTCCTTCATGATACAATCCGCTATTACTCTGTACATGACAACCTTTCCAATTCAATTCAAATTGTAGTATAGACCAACCATCTTGCCCCTTATCTATATTTGCTTTCATTGCAAATGCGCCTATTTTACATTGATCGACTACCACATGATCACCCCGTCTCTCTACATGAATAGCAAGACGATCTACATGCATTGGGCCACAGAGCAAATGAGCACTTTTGGCTTTAAAATCAAAAGTTTGATTTTGTCGATCAAAATCGAAAGATATAGATGTCGCTCCCTCATGCTTAGGAGCACGCATTTCATTAATATCCAATGGCTTAATGGGTATTATTCCCGCTGAACTCAAAAAATCAATATGATGGAAAAGATCTAGTGCAGAGAGCGTAGCATGAGCATGCATTGTGTTTAATACCCCCTTTTCACTAATAGAGAGTAGAGAGAGATCAATCTTTGTGCCAAAAAAGCACGTTTGCTCATGATCGAACATACATTGAAATTCTCCTTCCTTTTTCAAAGCAGTTCCAACAATTTTACAAACTTCATAAGTTGGAGCCTCTAACCTCACATCATAATGCCATGTAGCAGATGCCAGATCAAATTTCACAAAAGGAGCCTTCAACGCATAAGACTTGGGAGAATCGCCCTTACTTAACAAGAGATTACCCGTACTATTTTGTAGCATAAAGACACCCTCTTCCTTACAATAGTGCAAATCACCCGTTACATCTTCCAAAGAAAGGGCTTGTGATAAAGGGTAACGTCCTTTATGAAGATGCAAAGCAATCTTCCATTCTAACAATTCTTCAACATCTCCAATATAGGCACGTAAATACATCTCTCCAGGACCGCTGCTAATCATTCCTTCTAAGGGACAATCTATCGTTGCAAAAGGGGTAAAATGGCGCAAAAAAGAGAAAACATCTTTGGCTTCTCCATTGATATGATGGGTATTGATCGTGAGTTCATTTCGATCTTCCCATTGATAATCTAAGACCATTTCACCACGAAAAGAGATACCATGTACCATGGCATGAACATGATGAAATAATAACTTGGTTTGTACTAAATCTACTTCGGAATTAAAAGAATCAAATGTAATACCAAATGAATGCTCTTTTAACTTTACGTCTTTAAGAGAAATGTTCCCTCGCCAGGTTTTTGTTTGGAAATCAAAGATAAGGGTGCATGAAGGGAGCTGATCTCTTCCATTAGGCTCTAAATCAATAGCAGACGATATATAGCATAAATGGGTAGGATCTATAATACATTCCACACTTTGTGGGGTAACCCGCCCTTCAATATCTGCTTTGCCCGCTCCACGCCAAGATTGTTGTAAAAATATCAAAGGTAAATTCAATGTGTGATCTGAAAGATCTTTTGCCCTAAACCAGCCAGAACATAATCCCTCTTTTGTCCCATTTGTCAGCAACTTATGGAGATCCCACTCTCCCCCAAATTGCATGACATCCTCCAAAGCATCTTCATAAAGAATGCTCAGAAATCCCTCGATATTTGTCTTCTCTTTCCATGTTTTTACATGTGCGTTAAGATCTAAGGTAATAACATCCTGAAGCTCTGCACTCTCTTTCATTTCTAAAATATGAGCCATTTCTTTAGGGGTCCAGGTTAGCCCAGCATGTAGGTTAAGATGGGTATATAACCCTTCAAAGTTTAAAACTCCTTTAATGCCATGTAAAAAGAGGGTTAGTTGAGAAGGCTTTACATAATAATCATGCATAGCTATATGAAAATCAAGGTGTTCAACTGTTGTTTTGTCGTTCAAAAAAGCTCTTCCATTTTCTACATTCATTTCCCAGAAGGCTCCATCAAAAAAATTGGAGGTAGAAAGATCAAATTCTCCCTTTCCCTGCATCTTTTGCGCATTCCAAACCAATTTTGCATCGGAGAATTGTGCCTTCACATTTTCGAACAAAAAATGTGTGACTTCACATTTTGTTATCCTGTTTTCTTTTACCCATCCTTGCATTTTCCCCGAAAAAACCCCTTCCTCAATCTGTATGGATCCTATTTTAGGAAAATGGGAAGAAATGAAATGGTGAAAAAGAGTGAAAAGCTTGGCATTCACATAAGAAAAATCTACTTGCACAAGATAGCAATGATCTTCTTTTGAAGAGATCTTACAATAGGTCCGCGTCCTTTCTTCATCTGTTAGATTGATGTCTACATCTATCGTCCAAAACGTATCCTCAACAATCTTTTTGCCAACAAGTTGAAAGGGATACCCTCCTTCCTCTTGATGAAAAATTCCATGTAAACAAACAAAAGGTTTGTTTTGATTACTGAAAGAGAGCTTTCCCTTTATATCTGTAATCATCCATGGAATTCTTTCTAAGGAGCCTTCAGCTACCTGCCCCTCTCTAAACTCACTACAGCCTAAAATACGAGAAAAAACCCTATTCAAGACATTTGGCTCTCCCATTTCAGGAACAAAGTTCTCTTCCCACATTAGATGGCACACGTGCATGTGGAGGTTATACTTTTCATGATACGATACAAAATCATCGATATTAAGGGAGTATTGTACATGCTGAACACTATTTTTATCTGAAAGAGCCAGGGCAAGCTCCCCTGTAATAGTCCCATTTTTCACATGTAACCCTTTAAGAAAAACAGGAGAAAAGAAACGACCTGCTTTCAAGGCCCAAGCCATATCTAATTTATTACAATGCACTGTAACGCACATCCCCAGATCTTGTTTAGAGAAAATTGCCGAGAATATGGGGGGGTCTCCTCTTTCTTTGCAAACTCTTATCCTCCTCGATTTTCCATTTTCAAGACTTTCAAAATCCACAAAAATTACCTCTCCTTCAAAAGAGAGCTCTCCCTGAAAAACTGTAACTGGAAGTTTAAAAAGGTAGGTATCTAAAGGGTGTACAAGCGCTGTTTCCTGTGATGTTTTTTGCATATCTTTTGTCATCACCGTAATTTTAGGGTGATGGACAACAATTTTGGGCTTACATATAAAGGGCACAAACTGAAAAGCAAAGAAGATTTGTACAGTATCTGCTTGAACACAAAACATACTATTTTCCTCCCTTCCTTTATATTCAATGCTCACATTATGCAAAACACATCGTCCCTCTTTAAAAGAGAGATTTTGATATGCAAAATCGATCTCTCCCTTTTGTGATAATTGAGCATTTAAATACCATCGCATGCCCCAACAAATGAACGAATGATGTAGTAGCACCAACATAAGTGCTAAGAGAAGTAACGCGCCTAATGCGATGATTTTGTTCTTATGAACCATAAGTATCTATTTTTCTTCATCATATCTGATTACTTCTAAAAAAATGAGAAAAAAATTCCCTTATAATCCACCCTGTTTTTAGTGGGAATTTCTGATGTTTGTGCATGTTCCAGGAGAAATATCAATTCCAAAGATGTCTTTAAACATCTGGGATAACCTATCAAAAGATAAAAAATGTTGATGAGAAAAATATGCAGAAAGTGCTTGTATTCGTTTGCCATATTGTGTATGCGCTGTAACCCTTTCCGGGAAAACCCCTTTTGAAGTCTCTCCACAGCAGGGACATTTTTTTACTTCAATACGATGTTCTGTAACCTCTACCATGCCCTTTTGAGCTCCTGGCTTTTTTTCTGACCTTCCTTCTTTCGCTTTTTGGAGATCTTTTAAATCCATCACTGCTTGGAGGCTTGTTGCTATTTGAGCTTCAAATACGGCTCATAAGCTGAGAAACTAGCTCTTGCGCCCAGCTAGGCAGAGAACTAATGTTATGTTTGTGGTTATTTAAGCTTGTGATTTTTTTATGTAAACTAAGAACATCACAATTCAACAATCAACAAAATCAAAATTTTAACATTTCTGAAAAATTTTAACTTTCCTGAGGACCTGAATAGTTACCAAAAAACATGCTTGTGTTTTTCATTTTTGATGATTAAAATGAATTTGTTTCAAGCTAGCTACTCAGGATGTTATGAGCAAGATCGCACACAATTTTAAAGAAAAACCTTGGAAGCTTTTTGATAAAATCTCTTCAACTTACGACCTTATTAATCACTTGCTTTCTCTTGGAATGGACCGCTATTGGCGAAGACAAATGGTTAAACATTTGCCACAGATTTCCAATATCCGCCTGCTCGATTTAGCGACAGGAACAGCTGATCAACTTATCACTATTGTCAAAAAAGCGCGTCGAGGCATATCAGCGTTAGGAATCGACCTTTCTCACACAATGCTTCGCTTAGGTCACAAAAAAATTATAGACAAACCCTATTCACATCAGGTCACCTTAATGGAAGGAGATGTAACGAACATTTCCCTTAAAAATGAAGCGGTGGATTGTGTCACCATGTCCTTTGGGATTCGCAATGTGTGTAACAAACAACAATGTTTAAATGAATGCTACCGTGTTTTAGCCCCACATGGGAAGCTCCTCTTTCTAGAGTTTTCTCTTCCAAAATTTCGAATTCTTAAAGCTTTTTATTTGTTCTATTTAAGACATGTAATGCCCCACATCGCAGGGCTCATTTCTCGAAAACAATATGCCTATCGCTATCTTAATCAAACGATAGAAGCCTTTCCTAAAAGTGACGAATTTTGTGAGCATATTAAAAACGCAGGATTTCTTCATGTTAAGGCCTACCCTCTTACATTTGGTATAGCAACTCTATATTGTGGGGAAAAATTTTCGTGAATAACAAGACGTTCATTACATTAAAACAGCTCATAACAACCCTTATGCAAACCTCTTTTCAACCTTATTTATGTGAGGTGAATGGAAGGCGATTTCCACTTATGCGTTTAGAAGTTCCCATAGAGATAGACGACTATCTTGATTGGCTGAACGCACAAATGCTTTTTCCAAAAATTTATTGGGAAGATCCCAGAGAAAATATGAAGGTGGCAGCTATTGGAAAAGCCCTTGAACTGGACACCTTTCCGATACTATTTACAGAAAAAAAAATACGTTTTTTTGGAGGACAGGATTTTTCTTCTCGCAAATATCGAACTTGGAAGAGATTTCCTTCAAAAAAATATATTCTTCCTTTAATTGAAATTGAAGAGCGTAAAGGAACTTCTTTTCTCTGCATTAATCGTCTATCCAAAAATCTTTTCATTGATTTGAATTTTAGGGAAAATGCTTATGAAATTTTAAGGCCTCTAAGCTCTTTGCATTCCTTATCCTACTCTGTCTGGAAAACTCATATTACAGAGCTTTTAGGCTTGATTGCAAAAAAAGTTCTTACCAAAATTGTTCTAGGAAGATGTACCCATTTGGCATTTGCCAAAATGCTTAATCCCTATATGGTCTTAAAAAAACTTCAAGGTAAATCCCCCAATGCAATCCTCTTTGCTTTTCAATATGAACAAAACCAAGCCTTTATTGGGGCTTCTCCAGAAGTTTTATATAAAAAAGAGGATAGAACCATCAAAAGTTATGCTATAGCTGGAACGTATCCTCGTGGAAATAACAGTAAAGAAGATAAGAGATTGTCCCGGGCCCTTCTAAAAAATCGGAAAGAAAAAAATGAATGCAACATTGTTAAAAAAAACATTGAAACAACTCTTTCTTCTCTTTGCAAAAGGATATGTGTTGAAAAACAACACATTCTTCAAACCTCTACGGTGCAGCATATCGCCTATATTTTGAAGGGATTTCTAAAGGATCATATTTCAGATTGGAATATCCTCACCGCCCTTCATCCTACTCCTGCAACAGGAGGGTTACCCAAAAATATCGCCATCCGAGAAATCCAAAAACGTGAACATTTTGATCGTGGTTGGTTTGCTGCTCCAGTTGGCTGGGTAGATCCTCGCTCTTCCTCTCATGCTGTTGCGATTCGTAGTGCTCTCATAGAAAGAAATCAGATGCATCTTTTCGCAGGTGCTGGTATTGTGGAAGGATCGACTCCATCGGGCGAATGGGAAGAGCTTGAACGAAAAATTTCTCAATATATCGTATGGGAATAGTATTAAATAGGTAAAGTAATGATAGATAACATAGATGAACAACCTAGCAACGATATAGCTTCCCTTAATGTACTTTGGTCTAAATTAATGATTAAAGAGCTTATCCATCATGGAGTGCGGATGTTTTGTATTGCACCTGGATCACAGTCTACCCCATTAATCATCGCGGCTACACACCATCCACTGGCAAAAACACATTTTCACTATGATGAACGAGGAATGGGTTTTTATGCATTGGGATATGCTAAAGCAAGCAGATGCCCAGCAGCTCTTATCGTGACCTCGGGAACAGCTGTAGCCAATCTTCTTCCTGCGATAATGGAAGCTTACTATGACCACATTCCCCTTATTGTGATTACTGCAGATCGTCCTCCAGAGCTCAGAGATTGTGGTGCAAATCAAACTTGTGATCAGGTAAAAATCTTTGAAAATTTTATGCTATGGCAAACCGATCTTCCCTGTCCAGATGCCAACATTTCCACTAGATATATAGGATCTATCATATCTCGTGCGGTAGCTTCCTCTTCTCTTTTCCCTTCTGGACCTGTCCATATCAATTGCATGTTACGCAAACCTTTATTTACCTATGAGGATCCTACACCCAAAATGCATTCTATTACACGATCACAACATAGTGCCCAAACTATGTTTGTATCGGGACAACATATCATGCAATCACATGATATGGAACAACTTGCTAATGAACTTTCGGAATATGAAAAAGGAGTGATTTTAGTGAGTACACTCCCCTCTTCCAATGTTTTAGAACCTCTATACACCCTCGCACGCCTTCTGCAATGGCCTATTTTCCCAGATATTCTATCTTATGCTCGATCTGCCGGTATCGGATATGGGGTGGTTCCCTACTATGATTTGATTCTTAAAACATTTGGTATAAATGAAGATTTTTCTATAGATGCAATCCTTCAAATCGGAGATCGATTTGTTTCACAACAACTATACACTTGGATTGCTTCTAAAAAGCCTAAAATGCATTGCCATGTTTCTGCCCATGTTGAAATTAAAGATCCTGTTCATTCCGTCACCCATCGTTTTGCATGTGACACCACTCATTTTGTACAATGTTTTTCCCGTTATCTTCCAGGACGTGCCCCTTCATCATGGTTTAGAGTATGGAAGGAATTGAACGATATAACATCTCATGCTCTTCGTCACTTTTTTACACAACACAATGAATTAAGTGAACCTTTACTCTTCCATCACCTAGCCGCCCATTTGAATGATGCAAAAGGGCTTTTTATATCAAATAGTATGCCTATACGCAATGCTGATGCTTTTTTCTGCCCACAAACTTCTTTAGATCTCGTTTTTTGTAATCGCGGCCTTTCTGGTATCGATGGAAATATCGCCTCAGCAGCTGGAATAGCCCGTGCTCTTGAAAAACCTATCGTAGCGATTTTGGGTGATATAGCATTTATTCACGACATGAACTCTCTTGCGCAACTACAAGACCTCTCTATCAAGCTTCTTGTAATCAACAATAACGGTTGCAGTATCTTTTCCTTTCTCCCTATTGCACAAAGAAAAGAGCTCTTTACCCCTTTTTTTACTGCATCACATGGACTAAATTTTAAACATGCGGCTCTGCTCTTTGGGCTAGAGTATACACAACCTAAAACGCTTGAAGAATTACAAGAAATTTTGCTTTCTTCCTCTTCTTGTCTTGTTGAAATACAAATTCCATTTACTAAAAATATCGAAATACATAAAAATATTATTCAGTATTTACAAGAGAGACATAACCGACCTAAGCTAATGGTATGAAGCTCACATTTTTACATGGATTTTTAGGTTCTCCCAAAGATTGGCATGCTCTTCATGTTCCTGGAAATTTTCTCATCCTTCCGGGGCATCAAAATCGTCCTCTCGACCTATCCCTCCTAGAAAAAGAAATTCCTTACGAAACTGTTCTGATAGGATACTCTCTTGGAGGGCGTTTGGCAATGCATTTTGCCTATCATCATCCAGAACGTATTAAGAGCTTAATTATAATTTCGGCAAATCCGGGAATAGAAGATGGAAAAGAGAAGCGAATAGCATGGGAGAAAAAATGGGCACATATTTTAGAAACTGAGGGAATGACATCCTTTTTGAAAAAGTGGTACAAACAACCTCTTTTTTCTTCATTAAATCATACAAAATTGCAAGATAGAGAGCATCATAATCCTAAAGTGCTCGCACAAATTTTACGAGAACTGAGTCCAACAAAACTTCCATCGATGTGGGATAAACTACATGATTTCTCCTTCCCCATGTTATTTATATTTGGAGAAAATGACATAAAATACCAACCTATTGCAAAACGGCTAAAAAACAACTTTCCTGTAGAAACTATCCCAAGATGTGGCCATGCCGTTCATATCGAAAAGCCCGCTTTATGCGCAAAAAAAATTCAAGATCATATTAAAAAAAATCTATCTGTATCATGACTGAAAAATTTGTAAATTGGAAAACCAAGGGCGACTATATAGATATCAAATACCACAAAACTCCAGGTATTGCTAAAATCACTATTAACAGACCTCATCTACACAATGCATTTCGTCCCCTAACCGTTAAAGAAATGCTCTCTGCCTTAGAAGATGCGCGTAATGATCCCAAAATCGGTGTAATTATCTTAACTGGAGAGGGAGAAAAGGCCTTTTGTTCAGGGGGAGATCAATCGATTCGCACTACCTCTGGATATGCAGATGAGCAAGGGGTAGCTTATTTAAACATTCTTGATTTTCAACGTGCGATGCGTAGTTGTCCTAAACCTATCATCGCTATGGTATCGGGTTATGCAATTGGTGGTGGACATGTTTTACATGTGCTCTGTGATCTAACTATTGCTGCAGAGAATGCAGTCTTTGGTCAAACTGGCCCCAAAGTAGGGTCGTTCGATGGAGGATTTGGCGCAAGTTACCTTGCTCGCATCGTAGGGCAAAAAAAGGCTCGTGAAATATGGTACCTATGTCGTCAATATAGAGCACAAGAGGGAGTAGAGATGGGACTTGTCAATCATGTGGTTCCTTATAAAGATCTTGAAAAAACCACACTGGAATGGTGTCGCAAAATTTTAGAGCATTCTCCCTTAGCCATTCGATGTCTTAAAGCAGCCTTTAATGCAGACTGTGATGGACAGGCTGGATTACAGGAACTTGCAGGGAATGCCACCCTTCTCTACTATATGTCAGAAGAGGCACAAGAAGGGCATAAAGCATTTTTAGAGAAGCGAAATCCAGACTTTTCTTCTTTCCCTAAAAGAGGGTAAAATTCTTATGAATATCCTAGAAGGATTTATAGTTGGAGCACGTCTTAAAACGCTGATATCTTCGATATCTCCCGTTTTGTTAGGAACGGTGATTGCTTACGATACGAAGCCCTTACACTTTCCCCTTTTCCTTCTTACTTTACTTTTTGCACTATGCGTGCAAATCGGCATGAACTTTTCTAATGATTATCTTGATTTTTTAAAAGGAAGCGACACCACAGAACGCATTGGCCCACGTCGTGCTGTGCAATCGAAATTGGTCAGTATCAATGTAATGCGGATTGCCACTTTGGGAATCTTTGCAATGGCAGGGATAATAGGGATCTATCTGATGCAGATAGGAGGATGGCAGATTGGGGTGTTAGCACTTTTAGCGATTCTTTTAGCATATTTTTATACAGGAGGCCCCTATCCCATAGGGCATTTAGGATGGAGTGATCTTTGTGTTTTGGTATTTTTCGGGCCCATTGCTACTGCTGGAACTACCTATTTGCAAACAGCAACTCTCTCTTCAATCTCTATTATTGCAGGATTGGCTCCAGGATTATTTTCTACTGCTATGCTAGCTATGAATAATGTACGTGACTTTGAGCAAGATCGCAAAGCATGTAAAAAAACCCTACCAGTTCGTTTTGGTATCCTATTTGGAAAGTGGGAGATAACCTGTTGCTTGATTTTACCCTGTCTCATTCCTTTTTATCTTTTCAATCGTACATACCATCATCCATTATCTCTACTATCTACTTCTGCCTTTATTTTTTCTCTTCTCTTTGTTCGTGCACTATTTCAAAAGAAAAATTCAGCATTGCTCTTCCCTAAAATAGGATATATTTTCACTCTATATACTCTACTTTTTTCCCTTGGGTGGATTCTTTCATGAGACGCACTGTATACCATTATTCCAGATCTTTTCAGGGAAAGATGCGCGAAGGATTTTTACTACGCTTACAAGGCAAGAAGGGAGAGGGGTGGAGCGAGATTTCTCCGCTTCCAGGGTTTAGTTCGGAAAGTTTAGAAGAAGCCTTGGAAGATTTTCGTACCAATGCCTATGCTCTTCCCTCCGTGCAATTTGGCTATCATACCGCCCTGCTCGATCTTCATCATCCAATTCCATTACACTCTATTCCCATAAAAATCAAAATCAAAGTAGGCCATTTAACACCTATAAAAGCATTAAAGATGGTACAATGCCTTCCCCATTCTTCTATACGCATTGATATGAATCGCAAATGGAAATTGGAAGAAGCCCTATACTTTGCAAAGCGCTTTTCCTCGGTAGAATACTTTGAAGAGCCTCTATCCCTTGAAGAGGATGCACATCTTTTCCCCTATCCCGTTGCACTTGACGAATCTCTCCGTGAAAGGACACCTCCCCCTTATCCAAATATCGTAGCCCATATCGTTAAACCAACAATGCACGGCTTTCCTCTTCCCAAAATCCAACCAGGAATCGATACCATTTTAAGTAGTAGTTACGAAACAGAGTTGGGAATCCACCATATAGCAAAACTCACCCATCATTTACATATTCCACTCAAACCAATGGGTTTAGGAACATGTCATCTCTTTGATGACGCTCTCTTCGAAGAAGTTCCCTATATAAAAGAGGGCTGGTTATATTTCCCTAAAAGATGGACACTAAAAAAAGAGAAGGTTCAGATCGTTTTTGATGAAAAAAATTGAATGTCCCCTTTCATCACATGCCCGAGAATCTAAACGATCTATTGCCATCACATCACCATCTACCTCTTGGACCTATTTTTCGTGCAATGAGCTTGTCGAAGGAATTGCTAGCACTTTACGATCACGAGGGGTGAAAGCGGGAGACCGTATCACTCTCTTTCCAACACAACATTTCCTTAGTCCCCTGATATTTTTCGCCCTTTTTCGGTTAGGAGCCATTGCGTGTCCCTTATCTCCTCACCTTCCTCTCGCCTTGATTTCCCAAATACTCGATACGATAGATTCCTCCCTACTTTTGACACAAGATGACACCATCTGTTTTAAGGTCAAGAAACCTATACTCCTCTGTTCGCAGCTCATTCGTGTAAAAGCTGCTCCATCTCATACATTTCTCTATGAAGAGGCGCACGCTACCTATCTCTTTACTTCAGGAACCACAGCACAGCCAAAGATCGCTTGCCACTCATTGGGCAACCATTACTACAGCGCTCTCGGATCTAATGTACACATACCTCTTACTCAGGGAGATTGCTATCTTCTTTCCCTTCCTCTTTACCACATTGCAGGAATTGCAATTCTCTTTCGTACCTTTTTGGCAGGAGCAACCCTTCTTCTTTCTCATGAAATCGACCATTCAGATGCCACCCACCTCTCCTTAGTTCCTACACAACTCTATCGTTTAATGCGCGCCCCTATCCATACTCTACCAAAACATATCCTTCTTGGCGGCGCCCCCATCTCCTATAATCTCTATATGAAAGCTAAAAAAAAAGGTTTAATGGTACATCCCACCTATGGAATGACCGAAATGAGCTCTCAAATCTCCACCCATAATGGGCTCTCTCCATTTTCTTTAGGACACCCTCTCCTCTATAGAGAGATCAAAATTGCAGAGGATGGAGAAATTTGTGTGCGAGGGGCAACTCTTTTTCAAGGGTATTTTACAAAACAAGAGGGATGTGTACTACCTCTGGATGGTGAGGGATGGTTCTGCACAAAAGACTTAGGAACCTATTTTCCGCAAATAGGTCTTCAATTTCTTGGTCGTAAAGACCGACTTTTCATAAGCGGTGGAGAAAACATTTATCCCGAAGAGATTGAAACGATCTTAGAAGAAATTGAAGAAGTGGAAAGGGCAAAAGTTGTGCCCGTTCCAGACAATGAATTTGGAATGCGACCTGTTGCTTATATCAAGAGTGTGAAAAAACATAATGAACAAAAATTGCGAAATTTCCTTTCCTCTAAGCTTCCCAAATACAAAGTTCCCTTAGCATTTTTTTCATTAGATGATGTAGCCACGAAATATTATAGTGTTTAACGCAACAACCTTTTGTGACCTTGTGCGCTTGTTTTAAGAGATTCAAAAGCTTTTGTGGTTAGATATCTCTATACAATAAAACAGACGTTTTTTTTATTGAATTTCTTTGAGAAGGAGTCCTGCAAGGGCATAACGATTTTTAGGATTGCCTGAACAAAGAAGAGTGAGCAACATATCGATACTGTGAGTGTCATGGTTTTCTACTAAAGTTGCTAATATTTCAAACAGTAAAAGAGAGGTCTCTTCTGGAGCCAATTGAAACGTACAATTATTGTTCTCCTGCTTTTTAGTCCAGTTAGGAATTGAGCGAAAACGAATCAATGTGTGATTCTTCTGTGTTTCAACCCATTCGTAAAGATTATTTTTGTGCAAGTTAGTGTTGCCATTATTTATGCGGTATAAAGCTAAATGACAGTATATACGAATAAAAGGGGCACCTGCATGACATGCCTCTTTTTGAAGAAGAGCAATGGCACCTGAAGTATGTGATTTTTCCAATAAGTGCACCAATAGAGGGACAAGATCATTTTGTTGATGAGCAAAAATGTTACGTGCAATTTCTAAAAAGTGGTTTTCTGGCAATTTTAAGGCATCTAACAAAATTTGTTCTCGCAAGAGTAAGGTAACCGTTTTAATGTCATCTTGCATTTTTTTGGCATATTGAGTAGAGGAAGGAATTGTTTTCCATGCCATTAAAGAGTTCCCTATTGAATAATGGCGTTTAAATCCTATATCTTTTTCATCATCTAGGAGTATTTGTAAAAGAATTGGCATACATTGCGGATCTCCCTTTTTCAAAAGAGCAAAAGCGCTGTTAGATTGAATCTGAAATGTGTTGTCTTTAAGAAGAGAGAGCAAAAGAGGTTCTGCTTTGGGCACAAGGGTAAGCATAGAGATAGCAAAAAGATTTTTTTGCAGGGCATTTTCCATAATTGGTTCATAAAAAGCATCTTCTCCTAGGTTAATTAAGGCTTGACAGGCAGCTAGTTTAACATTGATAGAGCTAGATTGGGCAAGGGTTTTTAAAAGAGGAATGGCATGAGAATCCTTTAGATAACCTAGTGCAGTAGCACATGCCTCTTGTTCTGCATGGTTTGAATGTGTTGCTGCCGCTCGAATGTCTTGTAAAAAATCATCTCTTCCAAACTTCGCTGTAGATAAAATTGTAGCTAAACGAATGTTGAGATGACGACTATTTATCATTTGCTTAAGGATACTCATTGCATCAGAGGTTCCAATCATACACAACAGGTCTGGAAGATAAGAGCAAAGATAGGAGGGCAGTTTGTGCAACAAGGAGTTGATTATTCCGGTAACTTGGTCAGATCTGCGGATAGCAAGGGCATATATTGCTTCTAATTGTACATTTAGGTAGGGAGAGTTACAAGCACCAAGAAGCAGAGGCTCAACTTGATCATCTTGAATAGTGCTTAGGAATCGAATTGTTACTATTTGAATGAAGGGGTTAGGATTGGTTATTCCCATCTCATAAAGAGCCATTTCTTTCAACGACTTTGCAATATGCAATCCATACATACTAAGAAGTTGGCATTCTTCTTCCGTGCTTTGTGCTCCTTTATGGATCAAAATATGTCCCAATTGTTCTAAAATGGAAAAATCGTGTTTTCCTGTATTTTTTACGTAATTTTTATATAGGGTAATGCTTTTCTCTACCTCTCCCGTTTGTGCTAAATAGAGCACTTGATTTTTAGAAATCATTAACTCATCTCCAAAAAGAGAGAAAAAGGAAAAGAAGCCCACTAGAAGAACAATAGAGCCTATATATCTCATAATATCAACTCGCATTGACGACATCTTATGTATCTTATTGATTTATCAAGAATTGATATTATTCTATCTCTATATTCAAATAAAGATAAAAAACTGTATTGCGCGTACTAAAATTGAGAACAGTGCAGTTTAAACCCAAACTTCCCAAGTTTTATACGTAACATTTTTATGCGTAAGAAATATCGCCATGAAAAGCGTGTTTTTATTCAGTAATTCCCACCAACCACCTTAGTCGTTAATTATCACCATGTTATGAACGTTTGATTTCGTAAACATTTGGTGCTTTTGTTTTTGATAATTAGCTGGTTATGTTCGTTTTTAGCGAAAATTCCTGACGTCGCTTAGGTCTTAATTAATTTTTTTAACCAGTTACTACTTTGTAGTGTCTTTTAGAACTCGTGCGTTCATTATCAATCACTTAGGTTAAATTTTTCTCAACTTGGGCTAGATAAAAATCACGCATAATATACCTCTATTTTGTTAAAAGAAAATTTTAAACAGGCTCCAAAGTAGTAATGATACAAAAGCATATCAGCCCTTCCCCTCTGCCAAAAGAGGTCAAACCATCACCCGAAGAAAAAGTAATCCCCACTTGATCCATCTTGAGATTCATAGCTAAAGCAATATTTTCACGCATTTCATCAAATCGTCCTTGAAACTTAGGACGTTTTCCTTCTATGGTAAGCGCCACATGCTCTACCCTTTGAGCCCCCAACGTTTCAAGTGCTTTAGTAAGATATACGCTACTATCGACAATACCAAATCTACGACAAAGATCAATCGCAACACCTCCTAAGATAGGCACATGTGTAAGAGAACTGATAGCATTACAAATTGCATGAAAAACGATATCTCCATCAGAATCGGCATCAAAACCAGGAGCATCTTGAAACTCAAGCCCTGCGATAATACATTTTTTTTGGCATGATTCACAAAGAAAAGCATGACTGTCCTGTCCTATGCCTGTTCTATATCTCATCGTTGACTCCTTAAGATATGCACGTAGGATCCATTGTAACGAAAAAGCAATTTTTCATCATGTATATGCTCAATTTGTTAGGCTACAGTGTGCAATGAATAGGGAACAAAACATACCTCTGTCTTTAGAGAGTGACCCGTTTTGTCTTTTATTATCTTCCTTACTAACATCATCAAATACAAAACATCCTGTGCTGTTGCTCTCCCCGTATTAATGATAAAATTTCCGTGTTTAGTAGACACTTTAGCACCTCCTATTTGCATCCCTCTAAGACCACAGCGCTCAATCAAAAGCCCAGCACTGATATCGCAAGGATTACGAAAAATACATCCGGCACTTTGTTCCTTATAAGGCTGTGTATTTTTGCGATAGGAGATCATTTCCATTTGTCTCTGGATAGCCCCTTCATCTTTTTTCAATGCAAATTGTCCTGAAACAATGACTCCTCCTATTTTCTTAAAAAGAGAGGAACGGTAAGAAAATAACAGTTCCTCTGCTTTTTTTTGAATGATTTTTCCTCTCATATCAATATATGCAACAGATTGAAGGGTATCTTTTGTGGCATAACCATGGGCTCCAGCATTCATGTAGATAGCTCCCCCCACACTACCGGGAATGCATGCTGCAAATTCCAATCCACCCCAATCCTTTTTTGTCATCTTCGTTCCAAGTAGAGCAAAGGAGTAGCCCGCTCCCACATCAACCCACCCCTTCTCACATCGCATAAATACAATTTTATTAAGTATGATCAATCCATTAAAACCTCGGTCATCAAACAATATATTAGATCCTCGCCCTATCACCCAAAAAGGAATATTGTTTTTTTTAATAAACAGGATAACCTGTTGCATTTCTTGAATTGTGTGCACGGCAATAAAATAACGCGCTTTACCCCCAATCCCAAAGGTGGAAAGAGATTTTAAACATTTGCCATTTTCAATACGACTTTTGATCGACACAGCTTTTTTCTCCTAAATATATAGCATCAAGAATTGCGTTTACAAAAGCCCCCCCCTCATGCGTTCCATATTTTCGGCTCAATCTAATCGATTCAGAAATCGCAACCTTAGGAGGAATGTCCTCATCAAACAAAAGCTCAAATACACCGAGACGTAAAATATTGCGTTCAACTCTAGAGATTCTATTAAAATCATAACTTTTGGAAAATTTTGCAATCAAAGTATCGACAGCTATTTTTTTGGATAGAATTTTGTTAAATTTTATACATACTTGGCGTAAATTTTTTTTTGTTATCATAGATTGCTTTAATAAAGACAAAACCTCTGTGATATTCAAACTGCCACCAAAATCTTGACTAAAAATTATCTGAAAAAGAAGTTCTCTAAATTTTTTTTTCGATATTTCCATCATGATACGAATCGTGAAAACATAATTACCTTGTGCCAGTATACATCTTCTACGAATTAATCATCATAACGGCGTCGTTTTTTCATCTTCCATTGCATCCAACCTGGTAATTTGTAAAGAGAAAGTAGTGCTAAAATAATGGCAGTAGAGCTCACAGCTAAAATGTACATTTTATTAGCAATCGCCAATCCGATAGAGGCGGTTGCCCAAACTGTTGCTGCCGTAGTAAGACCATGAATTCTTCCCTTATCTCGTAAAATCACCCCAGCACCAAGAAAACCGATACCGCTTACAATTTGAGCCGCTATTCTAGATGGGTCAGCAACACCCATCGTATTATTAAGATGTGTAGAACCAAATATGTTAAATGAAATAAAACCAAAGAGACAAGTCCCAATGGCAACAGTAGCATGAGTTCGGATTCCTGCAAGCCCTACATGCCTCTCCCTTTCCAGGCCGATAAGAGCACCCAAAACACCTGCGAAAAGGATATGCAGGGCCAACCATAATTCCTTCTGATATCCCATTATCTTCCTATTATTTTGTATCTCAACATATAGTGAATCCGAAAAAAGCATCTATTTTTCAATACCATCCTTGACAGAGCTCTTCCGATCATCTTATGCTTTCCATTTTAATTTTAAAGGGTGCTATATTTGTTGCCTGCTATTATCATAAATCACCTTATATGAAATAAATAATTTTTTACACATTAAAATGCAAACAATTTTTCCACGCATCAAAAAGGAACTTATCCATTGTTTAAAATCTGAAAAACTCTTCTTTGTTTTTGCAATGGTTTGTGGGTTTCTTATCACCTCTGAATATGCCATTACAAAACCAACAAGCAACTCGATTTTTATAACTCACTATGGGATAAAGCTCTATCCCTATGCTTGGCTTGCTACGGTACCACTAAACTTTCTTGTTGTCACACTATACAACCGCTTTCTACCTCGCCTAGGATGTTTTCCTATATTTTTGTGCAGCATTCTATGCACCATAGGGATCAATGTGCTCTCTGGATTTTATGTGAACCAATATCCCCCTCTCTCTTTTCTTCTTTACGTATGGAAAGATATTTACGTACTTTTTATGTTTCAACAGATTTGGTCTATTATTCATACACAGACCCAAATATCCAAAGCAAAATATCTCTATGGTATTCTCTTTGGAATTAGCGGATGTGGATCGATCTTTGGTAGTATCATACCTGGTTTTTTAGCGATTAAGGTGGGCTCGGAACATCTTCTCTTTATGACCGCACCCCTCTACTTGCTGCTTATTCTATTTTATTATCTCTTGCTACATCAAAGTAGCTTTGCAAGGAATAAAGAGATCTACTCTACGTCACATAATACCTTTCAAGGAATAAAGCTGATCTGCTCTTCAACTTCTCTTAAATTTATTTTGTTTATTGTGATTCTCATGCAATTTTCTACAACTATCATGGAATTTCAGTTTAATTCCTTTTTAAATCTAAAATTTCCAATTCAAGACATACGCACACAGTTTTATGGAAGACTGTGGGCAACTGTTAACACTTGCAAATTATGTCTTCAGTTTTTTGCTACATTTTTATTAATACGATTTTTAGGGTTTTATAATAGCCAATTTGTCGTTCCCGGAATACTACTCTTTAATTCCATCCTTTCTCTGTGTCATCCTAGTTTTATAATCATTACTTATAGCTTTGGAGTGATGAAAACTTTTGATTACTCCATTTTTAATATTATCAAGGAAATGCTTTATGTTCCTCTCAAAATGGAAGAAAAATTTAAAGCTAAATCTATTATTGATGTTTTTTCTTACCGCTCTGCCAAAGCCCTTGCATCTCTATTTGTGATAAGCATGCAAATTTTTTACCCACTTTATTGGCCCTCTGCCTTCTTCTGGTCTCCCTGTGTCATCTTTACTACATGGATTAGCGTTCTTTTTTTCTTAATGAAAAAACAGTTTTTTCAACAAGCCTTTTAAGTACAAAACCAATAAACCTTTAATCCATTCCAATCATTTCATTGTGCATCTCTACATGCTTTTTACCTTCCTTAAGAAAGAGCAAAAGAACAAGCGCTAAAAAAAGTGTAATAGGAAAAGTAAGCATAGCGATATGGTAATTATACAATGAATAGATACGAACCTCATTTTGCAACGGTCCATTCCATCCTAAATCGAGAAAAACACCAATAAGCGGTTGAATCATAGAGCTTCCACATGCAATAATGAAATTGGTAAAAGCAATACCCATGCCCTTTGAACGCATGGGAATAAGTTCAACAGATAAAGAAAAATTTAAAAGCTCTCCCGACTGAAAAAAACCTATAAGCAAAAAAAGAACAAAAAGGCTAGCAATCGGTAGATGGGGAATGTAAAGCACCGGTATAAGAAGTATAATAGTGAGAATAAGAGAAAAACAGAGGAGGGGTTTGCGTCTTTTAAACCTATCTGAAATCATCCCAATAATAGGTCCTCCTATGATCCACCCGACAAAAATCATAGAAACAATAAAACCTGCTAGCTCCTTAGAAATCGCATAACTTGTCATCAAAAAGGGAATTCCCCAAAGTGCAGCAAATACCGAAGTAGTCATATGTGTGAGAAGAGCAATTATCCCATTGAGCCATATTTGATGGTTTAAACAAACAATTTTAAGGTTTTTTAAAGAAGAGAGCGATAGCTCTGTTATAGTCGCTCGATGCGACCCATTCTCTCTCCGAATAAAACAATACAGAACGACAGAAAGAGCCAGCCCAATAAAACCAAACGCATTTACAATGAAACGCCACCCAAAAAGGTCTACAAAGTAACTCAAAGGACCTGTTGCACCAACGGCTCCTAATAATCCTATAGAGTTAGCAATTCCTATTAAAAGCGCCCTTTTTTTAATAGGAAACATATGAGAACATATGTATACCATTCCTACAAAAGCAGAGGCAGCGCCAATTCCCATAAAAAATCGACCAAATTTTGCTATAGCTAAGCTCCCCGCCATTCCAAAAAATAGGCTTCCTACTCCACATGCGAAAGAGGCAAAGGTAAGAAGCCTTCTAGGCCCAAAGTGATCGAGTAATAACCCCACGGGAATTTGCATCGGAGCATAAGCATAAAAGAAAAAAGCGCTGAGAACCCCCAAATGACTCGCTGTAACCGAAAAGGCTTCCATGAGGTTGCTCACCATAACCGTAGGGAAAATACGGAGAAAATATTGATAAAAAAGAAAAAGAGTAACAAAAGACCAGGTGGAATAAGCAATCCATCTATTGTTCTTTTTCATACTTTATAGATCCATTAAATGATTGAGGTAGACAACTCCAAGGGGAAATTCTTTTTCATATGGCTCTTTTTTACGCATTTTTTTAAACTGATTTATCATTTTATTAGCCAGCTCTTTACCTAAACATACTCCCTCTTGATCAAAAGAGTTAATATTCCATATAAATCCTTGAAAGGCAATTTTATTTTCATAATAGGAAAGGAGGGCTCCTAAAGTATAGGGGTCACATTTCCGTGCAAGAAGAATACGACTGGGACGATTGCCCGAAAAATGCCTATTAGGATTGTCGCTTTTTTTGCCTACTGCAAGAGCAATGGATTGAGCAAAGAGATTTGCAAGCAACTTTTCTTGTGATGTGGTTCCTCTAGACTCACTATTTTCCTCATATTGTGATGTGCAAAAACCAATAAATTCTATAGGCACTGTGATGGTGCCCTGATGCAAAAATTGATAAAATGAATGTTGACCATTCGTTCCTATATCTCCCCATATAATGGGACCTGTCCAAAAGTCTACAAAGCGGCCATCACGATCGATGCACTTGCCGTTGGACTCCATATCGCATTGTTGCAAATGTGCCGGAAAATGAGACATAGCTTGTGAGTAAGGAACAATTGCCGTAGTGGGATAACCCAAAAAATTATGATTCCAAATACCCAACAACGCCGATAGTAAGGATATGTTCTTATATGGGTCCTCTTCAAGAGCTATCTTGTCCATGGCGCTAGCACCCTTTAAAAACTCCAATACTTTTTCCATACCCAATGCAAAAGCTAGTGCAACACACCCCACCATTGAGGTGGCGGAATAACGTCCTCCTACATAATCCCATATATAAAATGATTGACGATACTTATTAGGGTTATCTATAAAACTACCCTTTTCAGTAATCACCACAAAATGGTGGGTAGATGAAAGTCCTAGATCGAGAAATCTTTTTCGAATCAACTCTTCATTTGTGAGAGTCTCTAATGTAGAACCGGATTTTGATACGATGACAACTAAAGTTGTGCTTAAATCAATATGGTTCATAACAGACGAAATTGCATCGGGATCGATATTAGATACAAAATGCACTCGACGGCCTGGTTTGTGAAATGCATACAGAGCCTTGTAGAGAGCCTTGGGCCCTAGCTCTGACCCTCCAATTCCCACCTGAATTATATCAGTAAATCCCTGTTTTTCAATTTCATCAAGAAAAACTTTAAGCTTTTCCATTTCTCCATAAGCTAGGCAAGTCGCTTGTTTAACCTGTTGTGTCTCAATCTTTCTGTCAAAAAAATCTCGCATAGCCGTATGCAAAACCATGCGATTTTCGCTCTCACAACCCTCAATTCCATTTACTACCTTTCCCTGTTGCATCGCATGCATTTTTTCAATGGCACAACTCTCTTTTGCAAGAGCAAAAAGGGCTTCCAAAATCCTTTCATTCACTCGTTCTGTCCCATAGAAAAGCTTAAAATTCAAGGAGGTAGTTACCATGTGATCCATCCTTTTATGAGTGAGTATTCCCCCCTTAGAAAGATCGATCTTTTTTTGCGCAAGTTCTCGCAATTTTAGCACAGATTTATATTCATTAAATGGAGTCATAAATATCTCTAAATAAAATTTTGCATAGATCTAAGTTTGAAATCTATTTTATCGTACCAATCAATGCTTTATGATCAGAAAGAGCTTGAAAATCGTGTCCTTCTTGATCATATGTAGGCAATAGGTGCACTTCAAACTTTTTATCCCCTTGATCAAGAAACAACATATAATCTATCGATTGAGACACCACTCTTGTATCGGGGTCTCCTTGATGTATCTTTAACGCATTTGTACAGGTTTCTTGGTCTTTCTTTATTTTATCTATAAATCCTTTGTCTAAAAATTTTTTGTGTTGCTCTGTGCCACGCTCAAAATATAAACTGCCCATAAGAACTACTCTTTTCCCTTTACATTGGGTTTCTATAAAGCGGAAAATTTGATCGGTTTGTGCACATTGAACTTCTCCACCCTCCTTTCGATCAAAATGGGTGCAAATAAAATAAGAGTCGGGCGTTTCAATCATAATAAACCCAGAATATACTCCAACTTGCCTTTTTTCAAAAGGAATAAAGCATGGAAAAGTTGTTAAATTTCCACGATACGCAATGAAAAACCCCGATTCTAATCCTTTGGAATTCAAGCCTATATCAATCACAAAATGATTATAATGCTCTGTAAGTTTTTCTGCCATTTCCCTGTCTAAGGTCCGATTAAACTCAGATAAAAAAACAAAATCAGGGTTGTTTTCACATATCGTCTTAATGAGATGGTCAAATCGTTCCTCGGCAGGAGATATTCCTCCGCACGAATAGGGAAGACCACCTGGTAACATACAAGAGTTAAGAAAAAAAATCCTCGGTTGTGCAGAAAACGGTCCTCGATATTTGCCTACAACATGATGGCATCTATTCGTTTGCATCATATTTCCAATTTGTGTCAAACACATGCCACATATAGAAAAGGGAAGAACAGCAAGCATAGATATAGTCATAAAAAAACCTTTAATAATACGCTCGAAAATTCTTTGCACTTTTCGATAACTTTTTTCATGTTCTTTTGAATGAAGGGGCAAAACAATATAGGAATGAATTTTTTTTTCACAAAACCAAAAAGGTCGAATGAGATAATTTGCAAGTTTTTGAACTCTACTACCCCAAATACCCTCATTTTGTTCTGTCTCTAAACTTACAACATCACATCCTCCCTCTTCTCCCCCTTCTATCGCATCAACACTCACAAAAAAAATCCTTATTTTTCATAATCTAAGGAAAAAGTTTGTCAATTTTTAGAGTTTTTTTCAAGACAAAATGCCATGGACTAAAGTATTGAGATCATAAGGTAGCTTTTACATCACCCTCTTTGACCTTTTGTGCTTTCTCATTTTCATAGCCATGTTGTTTAATTAATTGAATAAGTTTTTCATCAGCTTCTAACATATGAATACCACGCTCTACACATCTTTTCCCAACATAAAGGTCGATAGTATTACGACCTGCTCCTACATAGCCAAAATGCGCATCAGCCATTTCTCCAGGACCATTTACAATACACCCCATAATAGCAATCTTCAATCCTGGAAAATGGGAAAGTTTAGAACGAATGCGCTTGGTTACCTCTTGTAAATCGAAGAGAGTACGTCCACAGCCAGGGCAAGAGATGAATTCGGTCTTACTAAAACGCATTCTACAAGCCTGTAAAATAGCCAAAGAAAGAGAATAGTTAGCATTTTGCATTTTAAGCATCACCCCTTCTCCTAATCCATCGGACAAAAGTGCTCCCAACTCTGCACTAGACCGTATCACCACTTCTTCTTCTCCTCCTGAGTAGCTTGCAACTAAGATCACGGGAACACTAAGTTGTGCCTGTTGTATCCATTCGAAAAAATATCTTCCTTGATGTAAAGGAGAAGATGTCATTTCAAACAGAATACACTTGGGTGGATATGTCACAAGCTTAGACCAAATGGTAGGATTCCCATCTTTAACATATACAGCAAACGCTTGGCTCTTCACCTCTTCAATGGGAACGATTGGGACACATTTTTCTTCGAAATACATTTTACCTTCATAAAAATATGCATCGCTCTTCTCCTCCTTTTTCTTCCCAAATAGGATAACAGATCCATCTGGATGAAAAGGTTGATCTACACAAACATAGCGCCGTTTTATCTCGGAAATGTTTCTTTTCGTTTCAACAAAGGGAGAGATTCCCTTACCTTGATAGCTCTCTGCAAAAGCCACTAATCGCTTACAAGGAGCGATCTCATGCCAAGGATCTTCTGTAAGGGAAACTCGAATTGTGTCACCCAAACCATCTAATAAAAGCGATCCAATACCTACAGCAGATTTTACACGTCCATCCTCTCCCTCCCCCGCTTCGGTTACTCCTACATGAAGGGGATAATTCCATCCCAATTGCATCATTTCTGCCACTAGAAGGCGATAGGCTTGAATCATAACGAGTGGATTACTCGCCTTCATAGAAAACAGAAAATCATGATAATTGAGTTTACGACATATGCGTGCAAATTCCAGTGCAGATTCTACCATTCCATGAGGAGTGTCTCCATAACGACTCATAATGCGATCAGAAAGAGATCCATGGTTAGTTCCAATACGCATAGCTCGCTTCAGAGCGATGCATTTTTCGATAAGAGGAGTGAAAACCTCTTCAATTTTCTCCACCTCTGCCTTATAAGATCCCTCTTCATACTCTACTTTCTGAAAGGTTGCTCTACGATCTACAAAATTACCGGGATTAATCCGCACCTTATCGACAAATTCCACCACAAGCATTGCGGCTGGTGGGTAAAAGTGAATATCTGCAACCAAAGGGATAGTATACCCTTTCTGCAGCAAACCATTTTTAATTCCTTCACATGCTTGTGCTTCTTTTTTCCCTTGAACCATCACGCGGGCTATATCACATCCGCTATCTGCAAGACGCATGATTTGTTCAATTGTTTCTTTCACATCTTTTGTGCTAGAAGTTGTCATCGATTGAATACGTATAGGATATCTTCCTCCTACACCCACATTCCCTACCATAACCTCTCTAGTTTTCCATCGTTTAGTTTGATAAATTGATCTACAATATTTCATTTTGAAACCCTTATAAATATATAGGAACATTGTATGTTCCAACAACTTTTCTTGCATTCATAATATGAAATATGTTTGCATTTTTGGAAAAAATTAGGAATGCAACCCATGTTTAGATATCTATTACTCATCTTTTTGCCTCTTTCTTCTCTCCTTACAGCCCTGCCCTCTGCACCTAAAGTACAAGGAGATTCAAGTGGAGTGTTTTTTTCCCATTCTTCATCTCAGCAAATGGGTGTTACCATTCAGGACAATAAAGCTATTATCCATTGGGATTCCTTTTCATTACATCCCTCCGAGAGTGTGAATTTTCATTTTACCAATCCCAATGAAGACTCCGCTGTTCTCAATCGTGTTACCTCTAGCGAAGTAAGCAACATTTTGGGAACGCTTCAATCAAATGGAACGGTTGTCCTTTTAAATCCTAATGGGATTCTATTTGGACACAACTCATCTATCGATACCAACTCTTTTATCGCCTCTACTCTAGACCTTGCAGATGCAGAATTTATGAAAGAAAACGCTCTCCATTTTCAAGGAAGTTCAACTACAGGGATTATAAATTTCGGAACGATTCAGGCTTTAGGTGGTGATGTAGCCCTTATTGGGCGCCATATCACAAATGAAGGGACAATCAGTGCGCCCGATGGATCTGTCTTTCTTGGAGCTGGAACAGAGCTTCTTTTACAACCCTCTAAAACAGAACCTCTCTTTATCTCTGTATCAAAAGAATCACAGAAACAGTTAGAAAATGGAATACTTAACAAAGGAAATATCGAGGCATCCAGAGCGCATCTAATAGCGGATGGAAACCTTTATAAATTTACAATCAAACAGAATGGACGTATTGATGCTCTTGATGTGCAAAAACATAAAGAAGAAGTTTGGCTCGTCGCAAAAAACGGAAATGTAACGATCGATGGAGAAATTCACGCCCCTGGGGGACATGTGCGAGTGTTAGGAAACTGTGTAGCTCTACTTGAAAAGGGAATTATCAACACCTCATCCGACCATGGTGGTGGAGAGGTGTTATTTGGAGGATCCTTTCAGGGTAAAGACCAAAATATTATCAATTCTACCCATACATTTATCGATAAAAATGCCCAAATCTGTGTAAACGCTAAATTACAGGGAAATGGTGGTTGCGCTATTGTTTGGTCGGATGAGCATACAGTTTTTTTAGGAACCATTGAGGCACAAGGAGGCCTCCATTCTGGTGATGGGGGGTTTGTCGAAGTGTCTGGTAAGCATTCTTTGCAATTCCATGGAACTGCAAATAGAACTTCTCCTCATGGCAAACCGGGAACACTCCTTTTAGATCCAGCCAATATTATTATTAATTCTGAGACCAGACATAACATAGATATGTTGTTTAATCCCAGCAACAATACAACCCTATTTCAACCTATAGAAAACCTTTCTTCCACCTCTTCATTCAGTCAACTTCGTCTATGCGATCTGATGGTAGCCCTTAATACAGGCCCTGTCGAAATTTCCACATCTTCAGCAGCTCAAAACGAAGGAGATATCATCATCGCTACTCCTATTGTACCTGCAACAGGATATACCGTCCCTCATACATTAACGCTCTCTTCCGATCGAGATTTGCTCATCCAATCTGCACTACAAAATGGAGGGACGGGAGATATCATTTGCAATGTGGGAAGAGACCTATACATAGATGGATCTATCAATGTAAGTAGTATAGGCAGCAGAGATGGTAATGTTCACATCACCACACAAAGAAATCTCTGTCTCTTTGGGGCAAAGGAACAGGCACAAATTGGATATGATGGCCCTCTTGCAACCGGCAATATCAATCTTCAGGTTGGTAAAGATCTTATCATGCAAACACATAGCAATTTTGCTTTGATCGGGCATACCCATACATCTCGTTGCTTTATCCCTAGAAGTGTTCAAGGCAATATTAATATCTCTTCGGTTGGGGGAAAGATTATAATGAAGGGAGGAGATAGCAAAGGATATGATCTTCCCTTTTCTCTTTACTGTTGGGAATATGCATATCCTGAGCCCTCTGCTGAAAAAAAGGGAAATTCATTTTACCCATATTGTCAAATTGGACATGCGACACCTAATACCACCCCTCACGATAGCTCACATTTTTCTGCCGCAGGCACTATCCATATTCATAATGTGAACGAGGGGATCGTGCTATTTGGGGGAAAACATGACACCAAAGGAGGGTATGTTCTCATAGGACATGGAGGAAGAGAGAACCATTATGACACCATTCTTTCTGGCACTATTTCCATTTCCTCTAAAGGGCCTATCACACTTTTAGGCTCTCAAAGTTCTGCTCCAGAAAATTTTTGTGGAATTGGCTTTGCTCATGAGATCATAGGTCTTGCATCTCATTGCTTTAATTTAGATCATATCTCTGTCCACTCCGATGCGGATATCACTATACAAGCAGGAAGATCTCCCAACCCTAGTTTCATCGGTGCCTTTAGCGGGAATGCACCCTCCAAAGGAAATACACAAGGTCATATTCATAACCTTCAAGTATCCGCCAAAAACATTACGATTTCTGGAAGAAGCAAGAATCCGCATGGGTCAGATGCAGTGATTGGAATCGCCGGCAAAAACAATACTCTTTCTTCAAACATTTATTTAAAAACCCAAAATAATTGCACCATCCGTAGTGGTTTAGAAAGATATGGGGATAGCAACGCCTATATTTACAACGGTAAAGAAGGAAACATAAAGCTATCTCTTCAACAAGGAGACATCAATTTAATAGGTGGGGCCTCTTCGGGAAAAGCCTATATCGCTTCAGGTGGCGCACTTTCGATCCACGTACAAACAGGGAATTTGAACATCACACCTCGAGATAATACCTACATTACAGCACGAGACCAAGCCTATATTTATGCAAAAAACGATATTAATATTTTTGGAAACCCAGATCTTAAAAAGGGCTCTATTACAAGCCATGGGGGTCTTACTATCCAAGCAGACCACAACATAAACTTATATCAAAATAGCTTGATTCAAAATACAAAGGGAGACCTACTTCTTATCTCCGGAAAAGATATACAAATGCATTCCACCTCTTATATTAATAATCTCGCTAAAAAAGGCAGGACAATACTCGTAGTCGATCACAATTTCTCTCTTCCTTCTACGTATGGGTCAGGGTTATTAAAGATGTATAAAGATTCTTATATCGATAGCAATAGTCCTATACATATTTTTACTTCGCAACAACATTTAAATACTATTCAAGGAAGAATCAACAGAACATTATATGTAACTATGCCTCTCTTTATAGATACGCCTTCAGAACAATGGCTCACCTACTTTTCTTCTTCTTTGAAAAAGGATAATCAGCCATTTACCATTTTTTACAAGGATGGATTTTTATCGCGAGAAAATATTGAAAAAACCCACCTTCTCATCTCCATACCCTTTCGAGATTTTCCCATGCATGATGAATGCTCAGAAAGATGTGTATACCTTCAAAGTGTGTATAACACACATACATATAATAAAAAAGAGCGTAAAAACTTCTGCTATTCTCAAGTGCATCCCAATCGATTCTATAAAACACTGCGTCACCACCATTACATACATCACGATAAATTATGAAATTCCAATGTTTTACAATATTATTACTGTACACCTTTTCTCTTTTAGCTCAAACATCTGATATCATCAATCCTACAAACCACTTAGAGTTAGAAGAAAGCTTCAATAGAGACCAAGCTATTATTCCCCAACTTAGAGGAGTCATTTTAACAAACAGAGCTATTTATCCCTCTTATGAAGAGATTCAGCGCGCTGTTGGAAATATCGATACTATAAATGTCCGAATTCCAGGCGCTCTCAAAGAACTACACTCTCTGATATTAAACAAATTTTTAAATCAACCCCTTACAAGAGAAGACCTTCTTAAATTAAAACACGACATCATTCTCTATTATAGAAGATGTGGACGTCCTATAGTAACTTTAGAAATTCCTCAACAAAACATTACCCATGGTGTACTGCAAATAATCATAACCGAAGGAAAGTTAGGAAAAATTACGGTTGAAGAAAATAAGTACTTTACAAAAGAAAATTTACGCTCCTCTATTCGTTTAAAGGAGGGACAACCCATTGATGCAAAGATCCTGCTTAGCGATATCAACTGGATAAATCGTAACCCCTTCAGAAAGGTAGATGTAATCTACACACCTGGAAGCAAAGAGGGTGATACCGATATTCGATTGCTCACATTGGACCGTCGTCCTTGGAAGATTTTTAGCACTATAGATAATACTGGAAATAAGGAAACAAGCAATATACGCATATCAGCAGGAGCTATTTGGGGAAACCTCTTTAATCGTGACCATCAACTCTCTATACAATCTACTTGTGCATATCCAATCAAACGTTTATGGTCTCTTGGCATACATTACACTATCCCCCTCCCTTGGCGCGATTGTTGCTCCTTTTATGGTGGATACTCCCATGTCCACCCTGACTTAAAACAAGAAAATGTACGTAATACTGGATACAGTGTTCAACTAAGCATGCGCTATAGCTTTATATTATCTCCCCTTTACCGCCTTATACACGACCTATTTATAGGCTTTGATTACAAAAGAATGAATAACAACATAGAATTTGGCGAAACAAACATCTATCAAAAGAGTATTGACCTTGCTCACTTCGCTCTAAGCTATCATGGCACATACGATAGTAAATATGCAAAAACCTCTTTTATGCTAGAACTCTTCTACTCTCCCTTTAAACCATGGCTTCCTAAACAGAGTAACGATGATTATAACTTAGTACGTCCTAATGCTAAAGTACGCTATTTTTATAGTCGTTGTACCATTTCCCCCCTCATCAAACTTTCTAAAGATTTTTCCGCATTACTTACCCTTCGAGGGCAACTTGCCTCCTGCCCCCTTATTACTAGTGAACAATTTGGATTGGGTGGGCATAATACCATTCGTGGATATAAAGAGAGGGAGGTAAATGTTGATAATGCCTTCTTAGCTTCTGCAGAACTTAGAACCCGCCCTCTTTTTATTGGAAAAAAGTGTTTTAAAGACGGATTGCAGTTTCTTCTCTTTGTAGATTACGGAATAGGAAGCAATATCAAGGCCAATCCTAAAGAGAAATGTACAAGATATCTTTTAAGTGTTGGTCCCGGTGTACGTTATGAATTCGTCCCATACATTTCCTTTCGAGGTGATTTTGGAATACAACTACATCGATTAAATAAGCAGCAAAACCACCGCTTGCACTTTAGCCTTTCTATGTCTTACTAACCCAATTTGCCTCATCTAAACCTAGATTTTCTTATGCAATCATGAAATATTTTCGAGTAGCTAAAAGTATGTTCTAACGGCGACGGCTGGGTTGCTTACCACGGCCGATAGGCCCCCAGAAATCGTGAAAAGCTTTACTAACACGTTTTCCTCCCACAGATTCTTCCTGACTTTCGCATTTTCTTTTCGTAAATGATTAATAATCAACGACCCTCTTGTTTTTTTAGGCACTACATTTATTATAAAGATTTTTTGAGAAGGCGATATGGTACAGTTGAATATTTTTGTCCCATTACTTGATAAATCTTTCGAGCCTCTTGACTTGCTGAAGATAGGACGATATAGCGATTTCCTTGGGGGTCCTTAAGAACACTTATTTGCACACGATTTAGCGCGTCCCGAATCTTTTCTGGAGAAAGTTTTTTATATTGATGTCTTACTCGATGTTCTAAATAACGGACACATGAAAACGACATAAACGCAATTGCTATATGCGCTTTAATGCGAGTTGGAATCCAATGAAAAATAGGGCGCACTTTTAAATCGTGCTTTGTGATTCTGAATGATTCCTCTACTTGCCAAAGTCCTTTGTATTGTGCAATGAGATCCCTTGGTGATGAATCTGAGCTGTTGGTTACGATTCCGTGTAAGCCATCCCACAAGGTCTCTTAACAAAGAGTTTCCTCATTTAAAGAAATTTCAAACTCTCCTTCAATTTGAATAAATTTTTTATAACGATGATTTGAAATAAACTGCTTAGGGTTGTGAGTTGTCTTAAGTTTTGAGAGAAGCGTATTCATTGCTTTCTCACGATCGTGAGCATCTTTTTTTGCTCTTTTTGGACAGTAGCTTACAACAAGGCGTCGATTTTTTATATGTTCTAGCTCCAGAAACTGAGTTGATTCATCACTCGTTGTATAGGATTTTCGATTTAATATTTTCTGCTGCATTTGCTTTGAGAGATTGCGCAATCTTGCGCCTATGATATACTCGTAACCAGCCCTTTCTAATAGCGTTAAATTGTTGTTATTCAGCAGACCACTATCTGCTACAAAGATCACTTTATCTATTGCAAATCGCTTCTTTACTCTTTCTAGAAGGGGAAGTAAAACATTGCCTTCATAGGTAGATCCTGGAAATGCTTCATAACCAAGAGGTAAGCCCTCTTTTGTTACCATTAGGGCAAATAACACTTGGGGTTGATTGAATTTTAAGTCTTTGCTATAACCATTCTTTTTGAAGTCATCTTCATGGAAAGACTCAAAATAGAGGGTAGTGGCATCAACAAAAATGACATCCACCTTTCCCCCAAGAAGATCTTGCGTTGTTTGAAAGCTAGATTTCTGCAAACGTTCTACTGCTTCATCGTTGATTTTATCCATCATACGGTATACGTGATGCAAGTTTAGAGAAATTCCAAAATCTCTTTCTAAGTTCATGACAGCTCTGCGTTTGCTAGATGGGTTGGCAATTCTCGCCATAACAATATGCTTAAGCAGTTGTGCGGGTCTTTTGTTGCGTCTATTTGGTAAGACAGAGTCAAAGCCCAGTTCTTGATAAACTTGACCATAGATTTCATGTATTCCAATAATAGAGCGCTGTTCTTCTTTTAGTTCTTTAAGGTTAACATGAATGGCTTCTTTATCCTTTTCAGCTTGTTTACGACTTGCTATAGCCATCTCCGCCATTTCTTCTGGTGGAAATAAGAAAGGTGTTTTCTCATGTTCAATACGAGCTTTTATGTGTTCTGCTAAATCTTTAAGCTTTTCTAATTCAAAATCATCGGCAGCCACACCCACATAACGCACAATACGTTGTTTAACTTTGTCGCCATCACGTACAGACTCAACGATTTGAACTGTTTTTCTAGGACTCTTTGGAGTCGACTTTACTCTTACAAACATCTGAAAACACCTTTTGTATCAATATGCATAAAAATATAGAAAATACTGCGCAATAATGTCAATAAAAAAACCTTGATAGGCACTACAGAGCTAGGGTTGACATTTCAATGCACTTCGCCATAGAGAAAAATCGGGGTGTTATTGAAAGTGTTGTTTAAAAAATGCGAAATTCAGGACGTCTGGGTTGCTTACCACGGCCGATAGGCCCCCAGAAATCGTGAAGAGCTTTACTAACACGTTTTCCTCCCACAGATTCTTCTTTAAATTCTAGTGTCATCTCGCCTAATGCTGTAGCCCAAGCAAGAGCTATAGCGTTCCCGTGTAGCATATATTTCCTTTGAAAAATAAGCATACGTGTAATCCGCAGATCATTATGGCCGTTCTCATAAAGATTTTTTCTCCGTCCTTCAAAGTTCTCTGCTCGTTCCACTTTTTCTTCAGTTATATTACCATCTGTATCTCTTGTACATGACAATGTAAATCCATAAAACTCCATCATTCTACCAGTGGCTCTAAGACAATTCTCTTGTATGGTGGGGCTTGCTTTAAATCTTTGTATAAGGTCCCGGTCTGTAAAAGCTGGAGCTTGTTTGTTAGGGCCGCTTCCTCTTGAGTTTGGAAACAACCATTGAACATAGTCATGCTTCCTTTCCAGAGCATCATCATTAAAAGCAAGTATAGATTCAAAGGTATCTCCATGTAAGTTTGGCGCATCGTTCTCATAAAAGTCTAGAAGATTTTCTTGTTTTTTTCTTTCTGATACTACCGGCGGCAACGGCGAAGGCGGTACTGGTGGTACTGTAGGTTTCAAAAAATCTAGATTTATCCATCCTATACCACTATAAAGCCCTCCTATAATCAAGGTAGCAATATAATGCACTTGCAAAACAAAGTAAGAAAAAACAAAGGGAAGCAATGTATAAAGCACTTGAGCAGAAAACTTTGTCGTTTTATTGTTTTTAGCAAGATCTTCTACAAAACCCCGAGAAGCCTGGATGAGACCCAAAGCCATTGTTGATATAAGTGGAGTTGACATCTGCAATGCAGTTAGAGTTGCTACTGTCATACACGCCGCTCCTTTGATCCAAAAATCTGAATTAGTAATAACTGACATAATTCCCCTTATATAAAAAAATTAAAAATTAAGATTATTGTAATCTCTATTGCATAAATAAAACAAGTGATTTATTCGAAA
>Ga0209568_1000066_pt1 | contig 36918 bp, 38 predicted proteins | sample WorMetOlspDAHAB2_FD_187406 | JGI IMG/M metagenome (GOLD analysis project Ga0209568, IMG submission 187406) | Marine gutless worms symbiont microbial communities from Max Planck institute for Marine Microbiology, Germany - Olavius sp. DAHAB.2... ...
GTCGCAAGTGAAGTCTGTGCGTAGGGGAATGCCGCGTGCCATGGAAAAACTCCTCTGTTTTCCATGTTGAATCACACCCCGCCTAACAGTCCCTTAATGAGTCAAACTTTTTACAGCTTGGTATTAGGCGTCCAGGTTCCGGACGCGTTGCGCGACCAGTGGATCGAGGCCGACACGCGGCTGCCGGTCTACGCGGAGGCGCCGGCGGCGCTGGCGCGCCTGGCGGAAAAGTTCGATCTCTACGTCCTGTCCATGGCCACCCCTTGGATGATCGAGAAGAGCCAGGCGGGCGCCGGCATCGCCGAACATTTCCGGGGCGTCATCAGCGCCGAGCCGCACAAGCTCTACAAGCCCGGCCGCGCCGCCTACGAAATGGGCCAGCGGGAGATCGGCGTCGAGGTCAAGGAACTGGGCTTCGTCTCGGGCAATTCCTTCGACGTCATCGGCGCCACCAACTACGGCTACCCGACCATCTGGGTGCGCCGTTACGGCCAGGCCCTGGACGACCTGGGCCTGGCCCCGGACCTGGTGGTCAAAGACCTGGATGAGATGGCGGATGCGTTGGGGGCCTGAAGCAAATCCCGAGCGGACGTGCGCGTCCGCGACGACGCATTTGCGGCCGAAAGAATAAGCTTGTGGATTTCCGGCGGGCGAACGCCGGAAATTCTCAAGCCTCCAGTTCCGTATCCCAGTAAAGGAAATCCCGCCAACTCTCGTGGAGGAAGTTTGGCGGGAAGGCGCGGCCGCGTTCCTGGAGTTGGTGGTTCGACGGTCGGGCCGGCTTGCGGAGCGGGTACATGCCGACGGTGCCCGGCGAGCGGTGGCCCTTGCGCAGGTTGCAGGGCGCGCAGGCCGTGACCACGTTGTCCCAGGTGGTGCGCCCGCCACGCGAGCGCGGCACCACGTGGTCGAAGGTCAGATCCTCGGCCCGGAATCCATCGCCGCAGTACTGGCACGAGAAGCTGTCGCGCAGGAACACGTTGAAGCGCGTGAAGGCGGGCTTTCTGTGCAGCGGCACGTATTCCTTCAGCGCGATGACGCTGGGCAGCCGCATGGCGAGGCTCGGCGAATGGACCTCGTGGTCGTATTCGGAGACCACGTTGACCCGCTCCATGAACACCGCCTTGATGGAATCCTGCCAGGACCAGAGCGACAGGGGGAAGTAACTCAACGGCCGGAAATCGGCGTTGAGGACCAGGGCCGGATGGGTGCCTTCAGCCGTCGTCAACATGATCCTCCGTCATCGCGAAACGGAGCATACAACATGTTGTGATTCACTGGCAAACGGCAAGGTGGTGACGGTTTTGTTTCAGCCCTGGGGCAGCGGCACCCCGAAACATTCGGCCAGAAAGGCCATGCCCAGCATGATGCAGCGATCGTCCAGGCCGTGGCCCAGGCCGGGGCGCGATTCGTGCTGCACCGTGAGCCCGGCGCCCTCCAGGGCGGTCACCGCCTCGGCCAGCGATTCAAAGGGCACAACGTCGTCGGCGTCGCCGTGCATCAACAGGATCGGCGGCTTCGACTTGATTTCGTCGGCCAACAGGTGCGACGCGATCAGCCGCCCCGAATAGCCGGCGATGCCGGCCAACTGCTTTTCGCGCCGGAGCCCCACGTGCAAGGACATCATGGTGCCTTGCGAGAAGCCCACCAGGGCGAGCTCGCTCTCGTTAAGCCCATGCGCCGCCAGTTGCGCGTCGATGAAGGCCTCCAGGATGGGGGCGGCGGAAAGCACGCCGGGCAGCCGGTCGGCGTCCGGGTCCATGATGGAGAACCACTGGTAGCCGAAGGGCGCCATGTCGAACTGGTAGGGCGCGTTGGGGGCCATGAACTTGGCGTCCGGCAGGACCCGGGCGAAATAGGGCGCCAGGCCGATCAGGTCGTTGCCGTCGGCGCCGACCCCGTGACAGAGGATGACCAGTTGCTTGGCCGGGCCGCCGGAAGCCGGCTCCTGCGTGGGCCCGTGCAGTTCGACGATGTCGTTCATGAAACCTCCCCATGGACTGTGTGGGTCCCTTGTAGCCGGAACGGACCCGCTATTGCCACCCCGAAGACGGCGCGCCAAGCTACACCCATGACCAGCGTCACCCGATTCGCGCCCAGCCCCACCGGTCTCATGCACCTGGGCCACGCCTATTCGGCCCTCTATGCCGCGGCCCGGGGCGCGCGCTTCATCCTCCGCATGGAGGATATCGACCCGGGCCGCTGCCGGCCCGAGTTCGACACGGCCGTCCTCGAGGACCTGGCCTGGCTCGGCCTTGAATGGGAGACCCCGGTGCGGCGCCAATCGGAACACATGGCCGACTACGCCGGGGCCCTGGCGCGGCTCGAGGAGATGGACCTGCTGTACCCTTGTTTCTGCACCCGCAAGGACATCCGCGCCGAGATCGAGGCCGCCGGGCACGCCCCGCACGGCCCGGATGGTCCGCTTTATCCCGGAATCTGCCGTCAGATGGATGCGGGCGAGCGGGCCGAGCGTCTGGCCTCAGGCGAGTCCCATGCCCTGCGGCTGAAGGCGGACGCCGCCGCCCGGCAAGCCGGGCCGCTCACCTGGCGGGACGCCGGGCGGGGCGAACAGGCGGCCCGGCCCGATATGTTCGGCGACGTGGTCCTGGCCCGCAAGGACACGCCCACCAGCTACCACCTGGCGGTCACCGTGGACGACCATTTGCAGGGCGTCACCATCGTGACCCGCGGCGACGACCTGTTCGAGGCCAGCCACCTGCACCGGCTCCTGCAGGCGCTGTTGGATCTCGAGACCCCCGCCTATGACCACCACCGCCTGCTCACCGGCGATGACGGCAAGCGCTTCGCCAAGCGCGACAAGGCGCTGACGCTCAGGAGCCTGCGCGAGGCCGGCAGGACGCCCGAAGAGGTGCGGGCGCTCGCCGGCTGGGAGGACTGAGCCGTGCGCTGGCTGCTGATCCTGCTGCTGGCTGCCTTGCCCGCCCGCGCCGACGACGGGGCGGTGCGCGGGAAGTTGGCCGCCGGCGCCACGGCCATGGTGACGGAAGTGGTGGACGGCGACACGGTGGTCCTGGATCCGGCCCCCGGCGGCGCGGCCCAAGTCCGCCTGGTCGGCATCCAGGCGCCGAAGCTGCCCTTGGGGCGCAAGGGGTTCAAACCATGGCCACTGGCCCCGGACGCCAAGCGGGCCCTGGAACGGCTGGTCCTGGAGAAATCCGTGACGCTTTATTTCGGCGGCACGGCCAAGGACCGCCACGGCCGCCACCTGGCGCACCTGTTCACCCATGAGGGTATCTGGGTGCAGGGCCGGCTGCTGGCCGACGGCATGGCCCGGGTCTATACCTTCCCCGACAACCGGGCCGTGGTGCCCGAGATGCTGGCCCGGGAGAACGCCGCCCGCGACGCCCGCCTCGGCATCTGGTCGCATCCCTTCTACGCCGTCCGCGCCGTCGATCCGGCGCTACTCATGCGTCGCCTCGGGACCTTCCAGTTGATCGAGGGCCGGGTCATGGCGGCGGCCCGGGTGAAAAGCCGGGTCTATTTGAATTTCGGCGAAGACTGGCGCAGCGACTTCACCGTGGCGCTCGATTCCCGGGCCCGGCGGGCCTTCAAGAAGGCCGGCATGGACCCCCTGGCGCTCGAGAACCGGCGCATCCGGGTGCGCGGCTGGCTCCGCAAGCACAACGGCCCCATGATCGAGGCCAGCCACCCGGAGCAGATCGAAGCGCTGACGGAACGGTAAAAAAAGAACCGGCCCGGAAATCCGGGCCGGCAAGTTTGACAGGGAGGTTGCAAGAAGCGCAGCTGATGTGGGGAGGTTGCTCAGGGAGAGACGCTTCTTGCACTTTCACCATCGCACATGGGGGGCAAGACCGCAGTGACGGCCGTCACACCTGTTCACATTTCTTAACCGGGCCGGGAAGCCCGGGATTCCAGCGGTTTATCAGCGGAAACGGATATCCAGATCCGGGTAATGGGCCTCCATGAGCGGCCGGTATTTCTCCATCAGCTCGCGGTTGATGTCCGGGTCCGGCTGGTTGTCGGCGGGGATCATGGGGGCGTAGTCGACGCCTTTCGTCTCTTCGGCGAAGCTCCGCTTCGCGTCATCGATGATCGCCGGGTCCGTCAGGCAGTCGACCATCGTCGCCGCCAGGGCCTGGGCCCCGGCGACGCCGCCCTTGTGGGCGATCTCGGTGGCCAGCGCGGCGCCGGCGGACCAGTGGTGGAAGGTGACGCCGGGCACGTTGGAGGGATACCAAAGCCGGCCCATGGGCACCTTCCACGATACGTCGCCGCAATCATTGGCCGCCGGGATGGAGGGCGACGGGCCGGTCAAGGGCGTGACTTCCGTGGTCAGGCCGCCGGCCTCGACGCCGGCGCCCGCCTGGATGTCGCGGGCCAGGTCCTGGTCGGCGGCGTCCCATTCGGGCATGCCCACCAGTTCGATGTTGCGCTGCAGGGCCTCGGCCAGGGTCTCGTTGCCGCGTACCGGCCACACGGCGGTCTTGATGTCCACCTCGAGATCCGTGTTGGACATGGCCGCCGCCCCTTCGGCGATCTTCTTGGCCTGCTCGAACAGCTTCTTCGCACCTTCCGCCGTGTGGTCGCGGAAGAACCACCAGATGGCGGCCCTGGAAGGGATCACGTTGGGCTGGTCGCCGCCGTCGGTGATCACCCGGTGCATGTTCATGCCGGGCCTCAGGTGCTCGCGGTATTGGGCCAGACCGGAATCCATGAGCATCACGGCATCGAGCGCGTCGCGGGCGTCCCAGGGCGACATGGCGGCGTGCGCCGTCTCGCCATGGAAAATGAACTCGGCCGAGACCACGGCCCGCTGCAAAACCCCGTACTCGGTGAAGAAGCGGTCCCAGAGGTGCGGGTGGAAGGCCACGTCCACGTCGTCGAAATAGCCGTCGCGCACGTAGTAGGGCCGGGCCAGCACCAGTTCCTCGGCCGGCGCCCCGAAGACCTTGATGGTGCCTTCGAGGCCGTGTTCCTCCATGGCCCGCTTCACCGCCATGGCGGCGGTGATCATCACGGCACCGTTGACGTTGTGGCCCTCGCAGTGGCCGGGGGCGCCCTCAACGATGGCCTTGTGCTCACCGACGCCGGGCTGCTGGGAATTGTTGGGCGCCGCGTCGTATTCCGTGTGCACGGCGATGACCGGCTCGCCGGAACCGTAGGTGGCGACGAAGCCGGTGGAAAAGCCGGAGATGCCCCGCTCCACGGCGAACCCGCCTTCTTCCAGAACGCCGGTCAGCAGTTCCGCCGAGCGTTCCTCCTGCATGGCCGGCTCACCGAACCAGAACAGGCTGTCGCAGACGCCTGCCAGCGCGTCGGCGTGCTTGGCCACGTAATCCAAGGCGAACTGTTTCTCCGGTTTGACGTTGGTCCTGGTCATGGTCCCCTCCCTACGGGCCCAAGCGGCTTTCCCTGCCAGCCGCCGGCCCCTATATGTGTAACACACAAGAGACAAAACGGGAGGAATGCCGCCATGACCGTACGCGCTGGGATCGCCGGACTGGGCCGCTGGGGACAGACCCTGGTCAATTCCGTGCACGGGAAGTCGGACGCCATCGCCATCGTCGCCGGCTGCACCGGCCGCAAGGAACGGGCCCAGGGTTATGCGGACGAAAAGGGCATCGATCTCCGCGATTCCCTGGATGACCTGCTGGCCGACGACAGCCTGGAGGGCGTCATCCTGGCGACCCCGCACCTGCAGCACGCCGACCAGGTCATCGCTGCCGCCGCCGCCGGCAAGCACGTCTTCGTGGAAAAGCCATTCACCATGGACAAGGCCAGCGCCGAGGCCGCCGCCGGGGCCTGCGCCAAGGCCGGCGTGGTCTGTGCGCTCGGCCACAACCGGCGCTTCCTGCCGAACATGATCCGGCTCAGGGAACTGGTCGCCGCCGGCGAGATCGGCGCGCCGCTGCACGCGGAAGCCAACATCTCGCTGCCCGGGCGCAGTTACGACGAAGCGCATTGGCGCTCCGATCCCAAGGAAAGCCCGGCCGGCTCCATGACCGGCCTCGGCGTGCACATGACCGACGCGCTGATCGCCACCTTGGGCCCCGTGGCCGAGGTCCGCGCCACCAGCGAGGTGCGCGACAACGACGGCACCCGGAGCCCGGTCACCTACATGACGCTGAAGTTCACGAGCGGCGCCTCGGCGAGCTTCGCCACCCTGTTCCACACGGCGCCGGTCTGGTTCCTCCGGGTCATGGGCGACGGCGGCTGGGCCACGGTGCGCGGCTACGACCGCCTGGCGGTGCGCCGCATGGGCGAGGAAAAGGAGACGTCCGAGCGCTTCGAGAAGCTCGACATCGAGCGGGCCGAGCTGGAGGCCTTCGCCGAGGCCGCCGGTGGCGGCGCCCCCTACCCGCTTTCCGTGGCGGACGCCATCCGCGGCACGGCGCTGCTGGAAGCCATCGTCCAATCGGCGGAAACCGGCGAGGCGGTGACGCTCTAACGCCCAGCGATGAACCGCCGCCATTCCCGGGCCAGTGCCGGATACCGCCTGCCCGTCGCCGCCTTGTAGGCGTTGGTGCGGTAAAGCTCGGCCATGAACCGGTCCAGATCGCCGTTCATCTTCGCCTCGATGATCCATTTCACCCAGGAGCCGGCCACCGCGTAAGCCGCCTGGCGCAACCGCGCCTGGCCCTTGCGGGGTTGGGCCAGGGCCTTGTCGGCCTCGCCCGGTCCGGTGATCGGCGCGTCGGGGCGGCTGGTCCAGTGCCGCGCCGCCCCGTGCACCGTGCGCCGATAGTTGGGCCAGCCCCGCTGTTCGCCGATGAGATCCTGGGCATACACGGCCAGCCCCTCCTTCAACAGCGGCGAAGCCCATCCCTGGGTCAGCAGATGCGCCAGTTCGTGTGCCGTGATGGCGGTTCCCTTCTGAACCAGACGGATCGGAACGTGGATGGTGGCCGGCGGCAGGTGGCGGGCGACCCCGGCGGCCCGGACCCGCAGGGTCACCGGCCCCGCATCGGCCTTGAACAAGACCTTCAGCTTCCCGTATTCCCGCGCCGCCTGATCGCCGAGACGGCCGGCCTGGGCCGGAGTCAGGCGGCCGGTGTCATCGACGACGGTAATCGTCTCGGCGGCGGCCGTGGTGGCGGCGAGCCACACCGCGAGCAGAACGGAAAAGCCTTTCATGGGGACATGATCGGCGCCCGGCCGGCCGGGCGCAAGACGGCAGCGTTTGGGCTTTCAATCCCTCGCCGGCTGCCGGATAGTGTTGGAAAAAAATTTCAATATCACCCAATTGAGGATGAAAACTTTCTCATGGACCGGCTCGATAAGAAGATTCTCGCCTGCCTGCAGGAAGATGCCGGCCTTTCCGTCGCCGAGGTGGCGGAGCGGGTCGGGCTGTCGTCGACGCCCTGCTGGCGGCGCATCCGCAACCTGGAGGACGCCGGCATCATCCGCGGCCGGGTGGCGCTGCTGGACCGCGAGAGATTGAATTTGGGGACCACCGTGTTCGTCGCCGTGCGCACCAGCGAACACAACGAGGACTGGCTGAACCGCTTCGCTGAGACCGTCGCCTCGTTCCCGGAAGTGGTCGAGTTCTACCGCATGAGCGGCGACATCGATTACCTGCTAAAGGTGGTAGCCGCCGACATCCCCGCCTACGACGCCTTCTACAAGCGCCTCATCGCCGCCGTCGACCTGACCGACGTGAGCTCCAGCTTCGCCATGGAGGAGATCAAGTCGACCACCGCGCTGCCCTTGGACCTCGGCGCCTGAGCCCATGCGCGTCGACGACTTCGATTTCCACCTGCCCCCGGAAATGATCGCCCAGAAGCCGGCGGAGCCCCGCGAAACGGCGCGGCTCCTGCACATCGGCGACACCTTGGCGGACCTGGGCGTCAGGGACCTGCCGGGGCTGCTCGATCCCGGCGACGTGCTGGTGGTCAACGACACCAAGGTGCTGCCCTGCCGGCTCACCGGCAGGCGCCGCGACGCCAAGGTGGAGGTCACCCTGCACAAACCCCTTGGCACCGACCGCTGGCGGGCCTTCGCCCGGCCGGCCCGCAAGCTGAAGCCCGGCGACGACATCGCCTTCGCCGGCGACCTGGCCGCCAGCGTCGCCGAGAAGCTGGAGGCCGGCGAGGTGGAGCTGGTTTTCGACCGGGGCGGGACCGAGCTTTTGGCCGCCCTGGAGCGCCACGGGGTCATGCCCCTGCCGCCCTACATCAAGCGCGACGCCGGCGGCGACGCCGCCGACCGGCACGACTACCAGACCCTGTTCGCCACGGAATCCGGCGCCGTGGCGGCACCCACGGCGGGCCTGCATTTCACGCCCGGGCTGATGGAACTGATCGCGGCGCGCGGCGTCGCCGTGGTCCGCCTGACCCTGCACGTGGGCGCAGGCACCTTCCTGCCGGTGAAGGTGGATGACACGGCGGACCACGTCATGCACGCCGAATGGGCCAACCTCTCAGGCGACGCGGCGGCGGCCATCAACGCCGCCCGGGCCGTCGGCGGGCGGGTCACCGCCGTCGGCTCGACGGCGCTCCGCACCCTCGAGACAGCGGCCGACGATACCGGTACCCTGCATCCCTTCAGCGGCGAGACGGACCTGTTCATCACGCCCGGCTACCGGTTCCGGGGCGTGGATAGGATGATGACCAACTTCCACCTGCCCCGCTCGACCCTGTTCATGCTGGTATCCGCCTTCTCAGGCCTTGAGCGCATGCACGCCGCCTACGAACACGCCAAGGGCGCCGGCTACCGGTTTTTCTCCTACGGCGATGCCTGCCTGCTTGAACCGAACCCCGCAACGTGGGGTAATTAGACGGAGAGCCAGGAGAGGATGCCCATGAAACCGCCCGCCGCCGTCGGCCAGCCCCTGGACCAGGTCGATACCCCGGCGCTGATCGTCGATCTCGACGCCTTCGAGCGGAACCTGAAGGCCATGGCCGACGCCATCGCCGACAGCCCGGCCAGGCTGCGCGGCCATTCCAAGACCCACAAGAGCCCGATCATCGGCCGAAAGCAGATGGAGCTCGGCGCCGTCGGCGTTTGCTGCCAGAAGGTTTCCGAGGCCGAGGCCATGGTGGACGGCGGCGTCGACAACGTCCTGGTCTCCAACCAGATCGCCGGCGCCGCCAAGCTGGACCGCCTGGCGGATCTGAACCGGCGCGCCTACGTGCCCTTCTGCGTCGATCACCCGGAAGGCATCAAACAGGCCTCGGCGGCCGCCAAGCGGGCCGGCGTCACCATGGACGCCCTGGTGGAGATCGACGTGGGCGGCGGGCGCTGCGGCGTGGCGGCCGGCGCCCCGGCGGTGGAACTGGCGCGCGGGGTGGACGAAGCCGACGGGCTACGCTTCGGCGGCCTGCAGGCCTACCACGGCAGCGCCCAGCATATTCTGGTTCACGCCGACCGCCAGGCGGCGGCGGCCCACGCCTCGGAACTGGCGCGCCAGACCGTGGCTGCCCTGAAAGACGCCGGCTTCACCTGCGATATCGTCGGCGGCGCCGGCACCGGCACCTTCCCCACGGAGGCGGCCAGCGGCGTCTACAACGAACTGCAGGCCGGCTCCTACGTGTTCATGGACGCCGACTACGTGCGCATCCGCGGCGCCGACGGCGGCGACGTGGGCATGTTCGAACACGCGCTTTTCGTGTTGGTGGGCGTCATGAGCACGCCTTCGCCGGAACGCATCGTGGTCGACGCCGGACACAAGACCTGCGCCATCGATTCCGGCCCGCCGGAGCCCTTCGGGCTGCCGGGCGCGGTCATGGGCGGGCTTTCCGACGAACACGCCGTCATCGACGTCAGCGAGGTCAACGACCGGCCCCAATGGGGCGACAAGGTGCTTTTGATCCCCGGCCACATCGACCCCACCGTCAACCTGCACGACCATTACGTCTGCGTGCGCGGTCTCCACACCCCGGACGCCCGGGTCGAGGACATCTGGCCGGTGGCGGCGCGGGGCTGCGTGTTCTAGGGCATGTCCGACCTCAAGTTCGATTTGATCAAGACCGACGGCAAGGCGCGCCTCGGCAGTATCTTGACGGCGCACGGGCCCGTCGATACGCCGGCCTTCATGCCCGTCGGCACGGCGGCCAGCGTCAAGGCCATGACGCCCGAGGCGGTCCGCGACACGGGCGCCCAGATGATCCTCTCCAACACCTACCACCTGATGCTGCGGCCGGGTGCGGAGCGCATCGAGCGCTTCGGCGGCCTGCACGAATTCATGAACTGGCCGGGACCCATCCTCACGGATTCCGGCGGCTTCCAGGTGATGAGCCTGACCGAGCTCCGCAAGCTGGAGGAAGACGGGGTGACCTTCCGCTCCCACGTGGACGGGTCCTACCACAAGCTGACCCCGGAGCGGGCCGTGCAGATCCAGCACATGCTGGACGCCGACGTGACCATGGTCCTGGACGAATGCACCCCCTACCCGGCGACGGAAGACCAGGCGCGGGAATCCATGGCGCTCTCCATGCGCTGGGCGCAGCGCTGCCGCGACGCCTTCCGCCAACGCCCCGGCTACGGCCTGTTCGGCATCGTCCAGGGGGGCGTCTTTGAGGACTTGCGGGCGGAATCGGCGAAGGCGCTCACCGATATCGGTTTCGACGGTTACGCCGTCGGCGGGCTGGCCGTCGGCGAGGGCCGCGAGCTGATGTTCTCGACCCTGGACGTGACGGTGCCGCTGTTGCCTGCGGACCGGCCCCGCTACCTCATGGGGGTCGGCAAGCCCGAGGACCTTGTCGGCGCGGTCCGGCGCGGCGTCGACATGTTCGACTGCGTGCTGCCGACCCGGTCCGGGCGCACGGACCAGGCCTTCACCCGGCGCGGCCAGTTGAACATGAGGAACGCCCGGCACCGCGACGACCCGCGCCCCATGGACCCGGACTGCCAGTGCTACGCCTGCGCCAACTATTCGCGCGGCTACATCCACCATCTGGTCATGGCCAAGGAGATCTTCGCCGCCATGCTGCTCACGTGGCACAACCTGCATTATTACCAGGAACTCATGAGCGGCATGCGCGCCGCCATCGCCGAGGGCGGCCTGGACGCCTTCACCGCCGTGTTCGCCGCCGAACAGGCCAGCGGCGACCTGGAACCGGTTTGACCCGGTTGCCCGACCCTGGGAACATGGAGGGGCGATGACCGACAACATCTACGAGAACCTGAGCCAGTTGGGCGGCAGCGGTGAACTTCCGGATTCGCCGGACGAAGCCGTCCTGGAGGCGGTGCCCAATCCGCACCAGGAGACGGACTACCTGATCCGCTTCACGGCGCCCGAGTTCACCAGCCTCTGTCCGGTCACCGGCCAGCCGGACTTCGCCCATTTCGTCATCGATTACATCCCGGAAGACGCCATCGTCGAGAGCAAGTCCCTGAAGCTGTTCCTGGGCTCCTTCCGCAACCACGCCGCCTTCCACGAGGACTGCACCGTGGCCATCGCCAAGCGCCTGGAGGAGGCGGTGCAGCCGAAATGGCTGCGCATCGGCGGCTACTGGTATCCGCGCGGCGGCATCCCCATCGACGTCTTCTACCAGACCGGCGAGGCGCCGGACGGCGTTTGGATCCCGGACCAGGGGGTGCAGCCCTATCGCGGGCGGGGTTAGGCGGATGTCGGCGTGGCGACCAAACCCTCTCCTCGGGGAGAGGGTGGCCGCGAAGCGGCCGGGTGAGGGGATAAAAAATCTGGCGCGGGCGCAGGGATGCGGATTCGAGGTTTTTTCTCCCCTCACCCTGTCCCTCTCCCCAAGGGAGAGGGGACGCATGTCGCTGGCTCTGTAATTTGATGAGGACTTGAAACTATGAAAGCACGGGTCAAATGGGTCGAGGCCATGCGTTTCGTCGGCGGGTCCGGGTCCGGGCACGGGGTGATCATGGATGCCTCCGCGACGCCGGAGGGCGAGACCACGCTGGGCCCGAGCCCCATGGAGATGCTGCTCCTGGGCATGGGCGGCTGCACGGTCTACGACGTGGTCGCCATCCTGCAGAAGATGCGCCTGCCCGTGGAGGACGTGATCTGCGAGCTGGAAGCCGAGCGGGCCGACGAGCCGCCCAAGGTGTTCGTCAAGATCCACGCCGCCTTCACCGTGGTCGGCGAGGTGCCCCTCAACAAGGCGGAGGAAGCCGTCTCCTTGTCCGCCGACAAGTACTGTTCGGCCAGCCGCATGCTGGCCGAGACGGCGGAGATCACCCACCAGGTCAAGGTCGTTCCCGCCGGCGGATAGGAGGCGCGCCATGAACCTGGCCACCCACCTGAAACACGCCGGAGAGGCCTTCGCCGAGCGGCCCGCCGTGGCGCTCGGCCGGGCCACGGTGCAGACCTACGCGGAGCTCGCCTGGCGGGCCGCCCAACTGGCCGGCGGGCTCACCGAACACCTGGGCCTCGATCCCGGCGACCGGATCTGCATCGCTTCGAAGAACCGGCCCGAATACGTGGAGGCCATGTACGGCGCCTGGTGGGGCGGTTTCGCCACGGTGCCGGCCAACGCCAAGCTGCACGGCGCCGAGTTGGGCTACATCTTGGAGAATTCCGGCGCCCGGGTCTGCCTCGCGGGCCCGGAACTGGCCGACGCCATCGCCGAACACCGGCCGGAAAGCCTGCAGCATCTGATCGTCATCGGCTCGGACGACTACGCGGCGCTCTTCGACAGCGTCCCGGCCGATCTGGCCTCCGCCGACGCCGACGACCTGGCCTGGCTGTTCTACACCTCCGGCACCACCGGCCGCCCGAAGGGCGCCATGCTCACCCACGGCAACATGGCGGCCATGGCGGACGCCTACCAGTCCGCGGTGGACCCCACCGGCCCGGAGGACGCCATCGTCCACGCCGCGCCCTTGAGCCACGGCTCCGGCATCTACATGATCCCGCACGTCAATATGGCCGCGTGCCACGTGATCCCGGAATCGGCGGGCTTCGACGCCGAGGAGATCTTCCGCCTCGCCGATGCCTGGCCGGGCACGTCGCTGTTCGCCGCGCCGACCATGGTCAAGCGCATGACCGAAAGTACGGCCGACAACCCGGCCCATGGCTTCCGCACCATCACCTACGGCGGCGGCCCCATGTACGTGGCCGACGCCCAGGCCGCCCTCGATCGCTTCGGCCCCTGCCTGGTGCAGATCTACGGCCAGGGGGAAAGCCCCATGACCATCACCGTCTGCGCCAAGGACGTCATCGCCGGTAAGGAGCATCCCCGCTGGCTCGCGCGCCTGGCGTCCGTGGGCACGGCCAGCCCGGTGGTCGAGGTGCGCATCGCCGATGCGGACGACAAGCCGCTGGCCGCCGGGGAAAGCGGCGAGATCCTGGTCCGCGGACCCTCAGTGATGAAGGGCTATTGGCGGAACCCGGAAGCCACGGAGGAGACGCTCCGCGGCGGCTGGCTGCACACGGGCGACATGGGGGCCTTGGACGACGACGGTTTCCTGACCCTCATGGACCGGGCCAAGGACGTGATCATCTCCGGGGGCTCCAACATCTATCCCCGGGAGGTCGAAGAGGTGCTGCTGCGGCACCCGGAGGTGGCCGAGGTCTCGGTCATCGGCAGGGCGGACCCGGAATGGGGCGAGGTGCTGGTCGCCTACATCGTCGGCGATGCCCCGGACGGGGAATTGGACGCGTTGTGCCTAGAAAGCATCGCGCGGTTCAAACGCCCCAAGGCCTACGTGCGCATGGACGAGCTGCCGAAGAACAACTACGGCAAGGTGCTGAAGACGGCGCTCCGGGAGATGGACGCCAAGGCGAAGGCCTAGACAAACCCCACAATGGGAACGGGCGGGCCACGTGGGCCCGCCCGTCCTTGGGTCCCGGAAGCGTCGCTTCCGCGTGTTCAGGCGATGTCGAAGCGGTCCAGGTTCATGACCTTGTCCCAGGCTTTGACGAAGTCGGCGACGAACTTTTGACCTGAGTCTTCGCAGCCGTAGACCTCGGCCAGGGCCCGGAGCTCCGAGTTCGAGCCGAAGATCAGGTCGGCCCGGGTGCCGGTCCATTTCACCTCGCCGGTCTGCCGGTCGCGGCCCTCGAACACCTCGTCCGCATCATCGGCGGCCCGCCAGGTGGTGGCCATGTCGAGCAGGTTGACGAAGAAGTCGTTGCTCAAGGTCCCCGGCCGGTCCGTGAAGACGCCGTGCTTGGACCCATCGGCGTTGGTCCCGAGCACCCGCATGCCGCCCACGAGCACGGTCATCTCCGGCGCCGTCAGGGTGAGCAACTGGGCCTTGTCGACCAACAGCTCCTCCGCCGAGACCGTGTAACGGGCCTTTTGGTAGTTGCAGAACCCGTCCGCCGCCGGCTCGAGCACGGCCACGGAGGCCACGTCCGTCTGTTCGACCGACGCATCGGCCCGGCCCGGCGTGAAGGGCACGCTCACCTCATGACCGGCGTCCTTGGCCGCCCGTTCCACGGCGGCCGCGCCGCCGAGCACGATGACGTCGGCCAGCGAGACCTGCTTGCCGTTCGCCTGGGCGCCGTTGAAGTCGGCCTGGATGCCTTCCAGAACGTCGAGCACCTTGGCCAACTGTTCCGGCCGGTTGACCTGCCAATCCTTCTGGGGGGCCAGGCGGACCCGCGCCCCGTTGGCGCCGCCCCGCATGTCGGAGCCCCGGAAGGTCGACGCGGAGGCCCAGGCGGTGGAGACCAGCTCGGAGACGGAGAGGCCCGAGGACAGGATCTTCGCCTTCAAATCGGCCACGTCCGCGTCATCGATGAGCGTGTGGGTGACCGCCGGGATGGGATCCTGCCAGATGAGTTCCTCGCCAGGCACCTCGGACCCTAAGTAGCGGGCCCGGGGGCCCATGTCCCGGTGCGTCAGCTTGAACCAGGCGCGGGCGAAGGCGTCGGCGAATTCATCCGGGTTGGCGTGGAAACGGCGCGAGATCTTCTCATAGGCCGGGTCCATGCGCATGGCCATGTCGGCCGTGGTCATGATGGTGATCTCCCGCTTCGCCGGATCATCGGCGGCCGGCGCCAAATGCTTCTCGTCCGGGTTCACGGGCACCCACTGCCAGGCTCCGGCGGGGCTCTTCACCAAATCCCAATCGTAGCCGAAGAGCACGTCGAAGTAGCCGTTGTCCCATTGGGTGGGATTGGACGTCCAGGCACCTTCGATGCCGCTGGTGATGGTATCGCCGCCGTGGCCGCTGCCGTGGCTGCTGATCCACCCGAAGCCCTGCTCGGCGATGCCGGCGGCTTCCGGTTCCGGGCCCACCTGGGCCGCGTCGCCGGCGCCGTGGGCCTTGCCGAAGGTGTGGCCGCCGGCGACCAGGGCCACGGTCTCTTCGTCGTCCATGGCCATGCGGGCGAAGGTCTCGCGGATGTCCTTGGCCGAGGCGAGGATGCTGGGCTCGCCGTTGGGGCCTTCCGGGTTGACGTAGATGAGGCCCATCTGCACGGCGGCCAGCGGGTTCTCCAGGTCGCGCTCGCCGGAATAGCGCTTATCGCCCAGCCATTCCGTCTCCGTGCCCCAGTAGATGTCTTCCTCCGGATGCCAGATGTCGGCCCGGCCTCCAGCAAAACCGAAAGTCTTGAACCCCATGGATTCCAGCGCGCAGTTGCCGGCCAGGATCATCAGATCGGCCCAGGAGATCTTGCGGCCGTACTTCTGCTTGATGGGCCAGAGAAGCCGGCGCGCCTTGTCCAGGTTGCCGTTGTCCGGCCAACTGTTGATGGGCGCGAAACGCTGGTTGCCGGTGCCGGCGCCGCCACGGCCGTCCGCCGTGCGGTAGGTGCCCGCACTATGCCAGGCCATGCGGATGAACAAGGGCCCGTAGTGGCCGTAGTCCGCCGGCCACCAGTCCTGGGACGTGGTCATGACATCGACGATGTCCTTCTTCACGGCGTCCAGGTCCAGGGACTGGAAGGCTTCCGCGTAATCGAAGTCCTCGCCCATGGGATTGGACAGGTTGGAATGCTGGCGGAGCACGTTCAGCTTCAACTGGTTCGGCCACCAGTCGCGGTTCGCCGTGCCGCCGCCGGACGGGGCGGCGCCGCCCGAGAACGGGCACTTGCCGGCGCTGCTTCCACTCATCTCGTTCATCGTTTTCTCCTTTCCTGAGAAGGGTTCATCAAAAGGCTCATGGTCATCGGGTCGTTGATCGTTGATGCCCGTTGTCCCATATCCTCCTTGAAAGGTGAAATCGTTTGAAAATATCAAAATAATCGTTAAAACCTATTATTAAGATGAACCTGAGAGATTTCCAATACGTCGTCGCCGTGGACGAGCACCGGCATTTCGGCCGGGCCGCCGAGGCCTGCCACGTGAGCCAGCCGACCTTGAGCGGCCAGGTCCGAAAGCTGGAGGAGCATCTGGGCATAGAAATCTTCGAGCGCACCAAGCGTACGGTGCGCCCGACGGCGGCCGGCGAGCGGATCATCGCCGGCGCCCGGACCCTGCTGGCGGCGGCCGGCGCCATCGAGGAGACGGCGGCGGCGCTGACCGACCCGCTGGCGGGCAAGCTGCACCTGGGCGCCATCCCGACCATCGCGCCCTACCTCATGCCGCGGATGATCCCGGCCCTGGCCCGGGCCCTGCCGGCCGTGGAACTGAAGCTGACGGAGCGGTTCACCGCCGACATCGAGGCGATGCTGGTGGCCGGCCAGTTGGACGCGGCGCTTACCGCCACGGAGCCCGAAGCGCCCCAGTTGGCGGAGATCCCCCTCTACGACGAACCCTTCTGGATCGCCCTGCCCACGGGCCATGCGCTTGGCCGCGCCGACGAGATCGATCTCAGCCACCTGGCCGGCGAGCGCCTGCTGCTCCTCTCCGAGGGGCATTGCCTGAGGGACCAGGTGCTCTCCTTCTACCCGGCGACCAAAAGCGACCCGGCGGCCATCAGCACCGAGGAGACCAGCCTGACCACCATCCTGGCCCTGGTCGGCGGCGGCTTCGGGGTCACCCTGGTACCGGCCATGAGCCTGTCTGGGCCCTGGGTCACGGACGCCGGCATCCTGGTCCGTAAAGATTCCTCGGGCGCGGCCCGGCGCCAAGTCCGCCTGGTGTTCCGGAAATCCTTCCCGCGCCGGGCCTTGATGGAGCGCCTCGCCGACGTCATCGGCGCCATCGTGCCCGATACGGTCGAGCCGCGGCGGCGGTGAGGGAAAATGCGCAGCCAGCAGGTCCGGTCCGGGCACCCTCCCACGTCATTCCCGCGAAAGCGGGAATCCAGATTGGAAGGCGCGGCGCCTGTCGCCCTGGATTCCCGCGTGCGCGGGAATGACGGAGAACGGGGGCGGGCGGTGCCGGTCATTGGTCCACTGCGGAGAGATCGGTGCGCCCCGGATCAGCCGAAGTAGACCGTCGGATCATCCACCCCCGCCTCGGCGAAGCCCTTCTTGCGGAGCTGGCAGGCGTCGCAGGCGCCGCAGTGGACGAAGCCTCGGCCGGCCGGCGGGTCGTAGCAGCTCAAGGTCCCGGCGTAGTTGACGCCGAGGTCCATGCCGCGGCGGATGATCCCGGCCTTGGTCAGGTCCATCAGGGGCGTGCGCAGCCGCACCGGCGCGGTGCCCTCGACGCCGGCCTTGGTGGCCAGGTTGGCCATGCGCTCGAAGGCCTGGATGTAGTCGGGCCGGCAGTCGGGATAGCCGGAATAGTCCAGCGCGTTGACGCCGATGAAGATGTCCTGGGCGCCGGTGACTTCCGCCAGGGCGAGCGCATGGGAGAGGAAGATGGTGTTGCGGGCGGGAACATAGGTAATGGGGATGCCGTCGGCCATCTCATCCGCATCCCGGCCCTTCGGCACGGCGATGTCGTCGGTCAAGGCCGAGCCGCCGTAGGCCCGGAGGTCCAGATCGATGACCACGTGGCGGATCACATGGGGTGCTTGGGCCAAGGCGGCGGCGGCGTCCAGTTCCCGGGCGTGGCGCTGGCCGTAGCGGAAGCTGAGGGCCGCGACGTGGAAGCCCTCTTCCTTCGCAATGGCCAGGATGGTGGCGGAATCGAGTCCGCCGCTGAGCAGGACGACGGCCGTTTGCGTGTCGCTCACGCGGCGTTCGCGGGTTCGGTGGCCTCGCGGCGGCGGACCAGCCACCAGACCAGCAGCGCGCCGAGCATTTTCGAGGCCGTCATGGCGAGAACGCCGCTCACCGACAGATGCCCGATGACGGCCAGGAAGACGACGCTGTCCAGAGGCGTGCCGACGGCGCTGGAGATCAGGACGCGCTGGGAGAAGGGCTTGCCGGTGAAGGAATAGACGGCCCAGTCAGCGAACTCGCTGATCAGGAAGGCGCTGAGGCTGGCGACGGCGACGAAGGGGCTGGCCATGATGTAGCTTAGGGCCGCCGCGATGAGCATGGCGATGATCACCCGGTGGCCGATTTCGCGCTGCGCGTAGTCGCGGGCGACGAAGATGAAGCCGACCACCAGCGACATGGGCGGCCACTTCTCGCCGTCCGGCATTTCCACCAGGGGCACCACCTCGAAGCCCCAGTTGACGAGGACAATGAGTCCGATATAGAGGGCCGCGAACTTGTAGCGCATGGGTTTCCCTTGCCCGTCTGGGCATTCCGCTTGGTTTATGGTTGGCTCGTATATAGGGTCCGGGGGGCCTTCGTCCAGACCCGGATGCCGTGAGGCCGTCATATGGTGAACCCGATCAAGGCCGAAATTCGCGAACGCGCCGCCGCCGAGGGCTTCGCCCGGGTGGGCTTCGCCACCGCCCGGGCCGCGCCCGAGGACCGGGCCGCGCTGGCCGAATTCGTCAACAAGGGCTGGCACGGCGACATGGACTGGCTGGCCAGGAATGACGGCCGGCGCGGCGACTTACACGCCATGATGCCGGACGCCCGGACGGCCATCGTGCTGGGCAGCAACTACGGGCCCGCCGCGGATCCCCTGGCGGCCCTGGAGCACCGGGACCGGGGCGCCATCTCCGTCTACGCGCAAGCCGCCAAGGACTACCACGATGTCTTGAAGAAGCGCCTGAAGCGCATCGGCCGCTGGCTGGCGGAAACCCACGGCGGCGACTTGAAGGTGTTCGTCGATACGGCCCCGATCATGGAGAAGCCGCTGGCGGCCCGGGCCGGGGTCGGCTGGCAGGGCAAGCACTCGAACCTGGTCTCGCGCGAATTCGGCTCCTGGCTGTTCCTGGGGGAGATCGTCACCACCCTGGAGATCGAACCGGACCTGCCGGAGCCGGATCACTGCGGATCCTGCCGCAAATGCATGGACGTCTGCCCGACGGACGCCATTCCCGAGCCCTACCGCTTGGAGGCGACCCGCTGCATCTCGTACCTCACCATCGAGCACAAGGGCGGCATCGACGCCGAGCTCATGGCGGCCATGGGCAACCACGTCTATGGCTGCGACGACTGCCTGGCGGTTTGCCCCTGGAACAAGTTCGCCCGGGCCACGGACGACCCGCCCATGCTGCCCCGGGCCGAACTGACCGCGCCACGCCTCGAGGACCTGGCCGGCCTGGACGACGCGGCGTTCCGCCAACTGTTCGCCGGCTCGCCCGTCAAACGCACCGGGCGGGACCGGTTCCTGCGCAACGTGCTCGTCGCCATGGGCAACAGCGGCGACGCGGCGCTCAAGGAAACGGCCGAGGCGCTTACCAAAGACGCCTCGCCGCTGGTGGCGGCGGCGGCCGGGTGGGCGGTGGCGCGCCTGGCCGGGCTTGACGGGTGAGGCATGGGCGCTAACCTTTTCGCCGCCGGTGTCACTCATGTCATGAGCCGCCGCAACAAACGGGAACCCGCCGCCATGCGCCTCTTCGTCGCCCTGTTCATTCTGGCCGCCGCCTTCACCGCCCCGACCGCCATCGCCCAGGAGAAACCGGCCGCCACTCAGGAGAAGCCGGCCGCCGCCCCGGCGATGCCGGCCGGCGTCCAGGAGCTACTGGCCGACGACCCCTTCAAGCCGGGCACTGTGTTCCGGGATTGCGAGGGCTGCCCGGAGATGATCGTCGTGCCCAAGGGCCTCTACATCATGGGTCTCGGCGGCAAGGGCCGGCACGGCCCGCCGCACCGGGTCAGCATCAAGAAGTCCTTCGCCGTCGGCCGCTATGAGGTCAAGTTCTCCGAATGGTTCCAGTGCGTCCGCGAGGAGGGCTGCCGCCACCAGCCCCACGACCACAACTGGGGCACCATCGGCCGCCCGGTGATCAACGTCACCTGGCCCCAGGCCAAGAACTTCACCCGCTGGCTCAGCAAGAAGACCGGGCAGACCTACCGGCTGCCGTCGGAGGCGGAATGGGAGTACGTGGCCCGGGGCGGCACCACGACCCGGTTCTGGTGGGGCAACGAGGTGGGCACCAAGCAGGCCAACTGCCGGGATTGCGAATCACGGGTCTGCTGCTCGGCCAAGGATCATTCCTGCTGCTCCCATGGGACCAAGCCCGTGGGCACGTTCCCGGCCAACCCCTACGGGGTGTTTGATACGGCGGGCAACGTCTTCGAGTGGACCGAGGACTGCTGGAACCGGAACCACAAGGGTGCGCCCAAGGACGGCTCGGCCCGCAAGGAAGGCGACTGCCGGAACCGGGTGATCCGGGGCGGCTCCTTTTACTACTTCAACAAGGTGGCCTGGTCCTTCTACCGCTCCAAGAACCCGCCGGGGGTGAAGAGCTACTGGCTGGGCTTCCGGGTGGTGCGGGAATTACCGTGAGGCTTGACGCCTGTTGCCGCATGCTTCGACTTTGGCCCGTGCCAAATGGTTGGCAACAAGCTCAGCATGAGGATTTCTGTGAAATCCTGAATTCCAAGGGTACTGAGCCGCAAGCCGAACGCTTAGGAAAATCTCCGATTTTCCTCATCCTGAGCTTGTCGAAGGATGCAACCGAGGGAGCGGCGCCGGCGAAATCAGGACTTGCCGCCGGACATGCGGTTGAGCTGTTCCTGCATCTGTTCCAGTTGCGCCCGCAGGGTCTCCAACTCGTCGGCGGCGGCCTTTTCCTCCGCCGCGTTCGCCGCCTCCGCCGGGGCCTGGCCCGAGCCGTTGGCCGGCGCGCCGTTCTGGCCGTAGAAGGGGGCGAACATCTTCATGGCGTTCTCGAACATGGCCATGTTCTGCTTGCCCATCTCCTCGAACTGGCCGAAGGGGTTGAGCCCGCCCAGGGCTTCGTGCATGACGCCGCGCATCTGTTCCTGGTTGCGGGCGAAGGCGTGCATGGTGTGGTCCAGGTAGTTGGGCACCACGGACTGCAGGCTGTCGCCGTAGAAGCTGATCAGGTGGCGGAGGAAATCGATGGGCAGCAGGTTTTGGCCCTTGCTCTCCTCCTCGACGATGATGTGGGTCAGCACGGAGCGGGTGATGTCCTCGCCGGACTTCGCGTCGAACACGGCGAAGTCGGTGCCGTCCTTGACCATCTGGGCCAGGTGGTCGAGGGTCACGTAGCTGCTGGTGGCTGTGTTGTAGAGGCGCCGGTTGGCGTATTTTTTGATCGTCACCCGTTCTTTTTCGGTGTCGTCGGCTGCTTTCTTGTCGTCCGCCATGATCGCGTCCCTAAGTATCCGGTGCAGTTTTCATTGGTTTTACAGGTTCCATCATTACAGCGTAAGATGCTGCACTGCAATGAAATGTTCCCGGAAGTGCAGCATAAAGTGCAGCATTTTTTTACGCCGCAACCGCGAAGGATAAGCCATGTCAGAGCCTCCCGACATGAACGAACTGGCGCGCCGCTACATGGATCTGTGGCAGGAGCACCTGAACGCCGTGGCCAACGACGAGGAAACGGCCGAGGTGTTGGCCCGCACCATGGCGTTGATGAGTTCCGGCGCCCAGGCCTTCGCCCAGCAGGCCGCCCAGGCAGGCGGGAGTGCCGGCGATGACGGCGGAGCGACCGGCGGCGAGACGCATGGGGCCGCGCCCGCTGCCCCTGTTGATAGCCATGCAGGCACTGACCTGCCTCAGCTCCTTGAGCGCCTTGCCGCTCTTGAGGAGCGGGTCGCTCAGTTGGAATCCGAAACTCAGGAACTCCGCGAGCGAACTCGACCGGATGATCCAAGGGACGACGCCTGAGGAATTCACCGCCGCCGTCCAGGCCGAGGCGGCGCGCCGCATGGCCGACTTCAGCGACGGCGTCAAACGCTACAAGACCAGCCCGCCGACTGGGCGCCCCATTGAGCCGCCGGCCATCTGGCAGCGCGGCTCGGCGCGGCTGCTCGACTACGGGGCGACGGTGAGGGGCGCCGCCGACGGTCCGCCGCTGATCTGCATCCCGTCGCTGATCAACCGCGGCTACATCCTGGATCTGACGGAAAGTAGCAGCCTGCTCCGGTCCCTGGCCGCCCAAGGGCACCGGCCGCTGCTCATGGATTGGGGGACGCCCAACGCGGACGAACGGGCCTTCACCCTCACCGACTACATCGACGGCCATCTGGCCACAGCACTCGATCATGTTACGGAAACCACCGGCCGCCGGGCCGGCCTGCTGGGCTACTGCATGGGCGGTGATCTGGCCATCGCCCTGGCCGCCGCCCATCCGGACCAAGTGACCGCCTTGGCCCTGCTGGCGACGCCCTGGGACTTCCAGGCCGGCCACGCGGCCAGCCTGCCGTTCCTGGCCGCCATGCGGCCCGGGCTCGACGCGATCATCGATGCCCTCGGCGTGCTGCCCGTGGACCTGCTGCAGGCGCTGTTCGCCGGCCTCAACCCGGCCCTGACGGAAATCAAGTTCCGCCAGTTCGCCGCCCTGCCGGCGGACTCGGCCAAGGCTCGGGCGTTCATCGCCCTGGAGGACTGGCTCAACGACGGCGTGCCCCTGGCCGGGCCGGTGGCCCGCGAGTGCCTGTTCGGCTGGTATCTGGAGAACACGCCCATGGCCGGCCAATGGCGGGTCGGCGGGCGGCCCGTGGACCCCGGGCGCCTGGAACACCCGGCCTTCGTCATCGTGCCGGGCGACGACTACATCGTGCCGCCGCAATCGGCCCGTCCGCTGGCCGAACTTCTGCCGAACGCCAAGCTCAGCACGGTCAAGGCCGGGCACATCGGCATGGTCGCCGGCGGCCGCACCAAGTCCTTACTGCAAGCGCCACTGGCGGCGTGGCTTTCGGCTCACGTGATGTAAGTCAAGGATTACGGCGCAAACCGCACTATGGTGGTTCCGGAGAAACGGCGTCTCACCTTGAGATGGCTTTTCGCAGGTGCACAAAATATCCTTGATGCGCGCATGAAATCCATGTATAAAGCGCCTTAGGGAGATTTCGCAACTGCGAAAAAAATGCAGGTGAAGTCGCTGAAAAACGAATTTTGACACGGCGCCAGGCCGCGTGTTCGACAAGTAGGAGGAATTCAAGATGACGGAAGTTGTGATTGCGAGCGCCGCTCGTACGCCTGTTGGTGCGTTCAATGGGGGCCTCAGCTCGCTGCCGGCCCATTCCCTGGGCGAAGTGGCCATCAAAGGGGCCCTGGAACGCGCCGGGGTTTCGCCGGATGACGTCAGCGAAGTGATCATGGGTCAGATTCTCGCCGCCGGTACCGGCCAGAACCCGGCCCGCCAGGCGGCCATGGCGGCCGGCGTGCCGCAGGAGAAGACGGCCTACGGCATCAACCAGCTCTGCGGCTCGGGCCTGCGCACGGTGGCGCTCGGCTACCAGGCCATCAAGATGGGTGACAGCGACATCGTCGTCGCCGGCGGCCACGAGAGCATGAGCCAGGCGCCGCACGTGGTGCACCTGCGCAATGGCGTTAAGATGGGCGGCACGGAACTGGTCGACACCATGCTCCGCGACGGCCTCCTGGATGCCTTCGCCGGCTATCACATGGGCAACACGGCCGAGAACATCGCCCAGCAGTGGCAGCTGACCCGCGAGGAGCAGGACGAGTTCGCCGCTTCCTCCCAGCAGAAGGCGGAAGCCGCCATGAAGGCCGGCAAGTTCAAGGACGAGATCGTCCCCGTGACCATCAAGACCCGCAAGGGCGAGACCGTGGTCGACACGGACGAGCACCCGAAGGAAGGCGTCACCGCCGAAGGCCTCTCCAAGCTGCGCGCCGCCTTCGACCGTGAAGGCACGGTGACCGCCGGCAACGCGTCAGGCATCAACGACGGCGCCGCCGCCGTGGTGCTGATGAGCGCCGAGGAAGCCGAGAAGCGCGGTGTCACGCCGCTGGCCCGCATCAAATCCTGGGCGACCGTCGGTGTCGACCCGGCGATCATGGGTACCGGCCCGATCCCGGCCAGCCGCGCAGCCTTGGAGAAAGCCGGCTGGAGCATCGAGGACCTGGACCTCATCGAGGCCAACGAAGCCTTCGCCGCGCAGGCCTGCGCCGTCAACAAGGACCTGGGTTGGGACACGGACAAGGTCAACGTCAATGGCGGCGCCATTGCCTTGGGCCACCCGGTGGGCGCTTCCGGCGCGCGGATCCTCACCACGCTTCTCTATGAGATGCAGAAGCGTGACGCCAAGAAGGGTTTGGCGACGCTGTGCATCGGCGGCGGCATGGGTATCGCCATGTGCGTCGAACGCGATTAGAGTAAAGCAACCGGATAGGGAGGATACGCCATGTCACGCGTTGCATTGGTTACCGGCGGGACCCGAGGAATCGGGCGCGCCATTTCTGAGGCCTTGAAGGGGGCCGGATACAACGTCGCCGCCAGCTATGCCGGCAACGACGAAGCCGCCGCCAAGTTCAAGGACGAGACCGGCATCAACGTCTACAAGTTCGATGTCGGCGACTTCGACGCCTGCTCCGCCGCCATCGAGCAGATCAAGGGCGATCTCGGCGCCGTGGAGGTGCTGGTCAACAATGCCGGCATCACCCGCGATAGGCCCTTGCACAAGATGGACAAGGACCAGTGGGGGGCGGTGATCGCCACCAACCTGACGGGCCTGTTCAACATGACCCGCAACGTCATCGACGACATGCGCGGTGCCAGCTTCGGCCGGATCATCAACATCAGTTCCGTGAACGGCCAGAAGGGTCAGTTCGGGCAATCCAACTACGCCGCGGCGAAGGCCGGTGAGATCGGTTTCACCAAGTCCGTGGCGCTGGAGACGGCGAACAAGGGCATCACCGTGAACGCCATCGCGCCGGGCTACATCGCCACGGAGATGGTGCTGGCCGTGCCGGAGGACGTGCTCAACAACGTCATCCTGCCGACGGTGCCCGTGGGGCGCCTGGGCGAGGCCGAGGAAATCGCGCGCTGCGTGCTGTTCCTGGCTTCCGACGAAGCCGGCTTCATCACCGGCTCGACCCTGAACGCCAACGGCGGTCTCTACATGGCCTAAGCGGTCACGGATTGGTGCGCTGACAAGCGCATCAAGAAGACCTACACTCCGGGCCCTCTCCCTTCGCGGGAGGGGGCCCGTTGTCGTTCAGGAGACCCCATCTTGCTTCGTCTATCCGCCCTTGCCTTCGCCCTCTTGGCGCTACTCGCGACGCCGGCCGCGGCGCTGGAAATCACCGCGCAGCGGCTCAAGGTGTCGGGCACGGGCCCGGACCCGGCAGCCGGCGCGCCGCATCTCATGCTCCGGCGGAACGCCGCCACGTCGATCATCGTCAAGCGCTCCGGCAAGGCGCTTTCCGCCACCCACGCCATGCCGAACCGGCGGAAATCGCTTCCCCCGGACGCCCTCCCCGATACGGAGATCACCGCCGGCGACCGCAACATCCGCCGCGCCTGGCTGATCCGACCGACTGGTCGCTACGGCCACGGGGTCCTCGGCGACGCCGTCGAGGCCGGCGGCATCGCCGCCGAATTGGACGACGGCAGCACAGTGACCATGGGCCTGGATGAAGACAGCGTGTTCGAGGACCGCCGCGCCCGCCTCGCCGACATGGACGGGGATGGGCTGGACGAGATCCTGGTGGTCCGCGCGTTCCTGGACGCCGGCGCCGCCCTGACGGTGGTCACCGCGAAAGGCGGCAAGCTCAGGATCGCCGCCGGCGCCGAGCCCATCGGCATGGCCAACCGCTGGCTCAATCCGGTGGGCGCCGCCGACTTCGACGGCGACGGGCGCATGGAGGCCGCCGTGGTCATCACCCCACACATCGGCGGCACCCTGCAGCTCTACGAATGGAAGGGCGACAAGCTGGTCGAGGACATTGCCGAATACGGCTTCTCCAACCACGCCATGGGGGCCCGCGAGCTCGGGCTTTCGGCCATCGCCGACCTGAACGGCGACGGTATCCCCGACATGGTCCTGCCGAACGCCGGTCGCGGCCACCTGATCGGGCTCACCTTCGCCGGCGGCACGTTCAAGGAACTGTTCCGTCACCGGCTCGAGGGCCGCCTGGTCACCAACATCGCCGCCGGCCACCTGACCGGTGGCAAGCTCCCCGACATCGCCTACGGGACATCGGACGGCCCGCTCACGGTGCTGAGCATCACGCCGTGAGCAGCGCCTCGAAACGCACCGCCACCCTGATCGGCGGCACCGCCGTGTTGATGTGGGGCCTGCTGGCCCTGCTGACGACGCTGACGGGCCGTGTGCCGCCATTCCTGTTGGCGGCGCTCGCCTTCGGCACCGCGACGGTACTGATCACCGGCAAATGGCTGGTCCGCCGCGAGACCATCGCCGCCCACCTGCGTCAGCCCCTGAGCGCCTGGGTCACCGGCGTCACGGGCCTCTTCGGCTATCACTTCTTCTATTTCATGGCGCTCAGGAACGCGCCGCCCGTGGAGGCCGGGCTGATCGCCTACATGTGGCCGCTGTTGATCGTGCTGTTCTCGGCCCTGCTGCCCGGCGAACGGCTCAGGTGGTTCCATTTGGCCGGTACCGTCGCCGGCTTGGCCGGGGCGGCCCTGTTGATCACCGGCGGCAAGGGCCTGGAGGGATTCGAGACCAAGTTCGCCCTCGGCTACGTCATGGCCGTCTTGTGCGCGCTGACCTGGTCCACCTACTCCGTCGTCAACCGGCGCTTCGCCGGCGTGCCCACGGATACGGTGGGCGGCTTCTGCGCCGCCACCTGCGTGCTGGCGGCGCTGGCCCATATGACCTTCGAGACCACCGTCTGGCCGGCCGACGCGGGCGAGTGGCTGGCGGTCCTCGGCCTCGGCCTGTTGCCGGTGGGTCTCGCCTTCTTCGCCTGGGACCATGGCACCAAGCACGGCGACATCCGCGTCCTCGGCGCCTTTGCCTACGCGGCACCCTTGATCTCCACGTGCCTGCTTATCGCCTTCGGCAAGGGCGAGGCCACCTGGGCGGTGGCGACGGGATGCCTGCTGATCGTCGGCGGTGCCGTGCTGGCGGCGAAGGAGATGCTGTTCTCCCGGGCGGGAATGAACGGAACGGATTAGCCGTCCAAGGCCATTTTCTCGACGGTCTCGGCGAAGTTGGCGGGATCGATGGGTTTCCGGATGTAGCCGTCGGCGCCGGCGGCCCGGGCCTCGGCTTCCGATTCCGCGTCCAGGCGGCTGGTCACCATGATCATCTTGATCCCGTCGCACCCGTCGCCGGCCCGCAACTCCTTGATCAGGTCCAACCCGTTCAGGCCGAGCATGACCCAGTCCGTGACCACGCAATCGGGGTGTTCTTCGGGAACTTCGATGACTGCGTTGACCCCGGCGTGGGAGAGCACCACTTCGTGGCCGCGGGCCTCCAGCAAACGGCCCATGAGCTTGAGCAGTTGGCGGTCATCGTCGACGACCAGGAACTTGAGTTTTTTCGGTGAATTCAACGCGACCTCGTCATTTCAATCTGCACGAACCGGCCCCCGCCGCGCCTATGTGGCCGCTCCGGCCCGTTCCCGCAAGGCTTTTGCCACGCGGCCGGTCAATTCGTCCCAGTCATCCAGGTCGCGCTGCCGGAACAGGCGCACCGTCGGATACCAGGGTGAATCGTCGCGCTCCCGGAGCCAGCGCCAGTCGGCGTCCTGGGAAAGGGTCACCCAGGTCTCCGCGCCCATGCCGCCGGCCAGGTGGGCCACCGAGGTGCAGATGCTGATCACCAGGTCCAGTTGATCCACCAGGGCCGCCGTGGCTGCGAAATCGGTGAGCTCGGGGCGCAGGTCCACCAGGCGGTCGGCGACGCCGGCCTCGGCGATCTGATCGCCCGGCGGCCCGTGCTGCAGGCTGAAGAACCGGCAACCGGGCACGTCGAGGAGCGGCAACAGGCTGCGCAATCCCGCAGACCTGGAGGGATCGTTCGGATTTCGCGGGTTGCCGGCCCAGACCAGGCCCACCTTCAAACCGTCGCCGTCCATGGGCAGCCGCACATCGGCGCCGGCGGGGACGTGGAGGTAGGGCACCTTGGCCGGGACGTTTTCCACCGTGGTCCCGAACAGGCCCGGCAGGCTCAGCAGGGGCACCTGCAGATCGAAGGCCGGCAGGGCCTCGCCCCGGCCAACGACCACGTCCAACCCGGGCATGCCGGCGAGCAGCGGCACCAGTGACGGTTGGCACTCCAGAACCACCCGCCCCACCCGTTCCGCCGCCAAGGGTGCGTATCGGATGAATTGAAGGGTATCGCCCATGCCCTGCTCTGCATGCAACAGCAGGGTTTCCGCGGGCCGCACCGCGCCGTCCCACTCGGGTTCCGTGAACGGACGCCGGAAGGGCGCCATCTGCGGGGTGCGCCAGCGCCACGCGAACCCGGGCCAGCCCTCTTCCCAATGGCCCTGCATGAGGGCCAGCAGACCCCGGTTGAAGCGCGGGTCCGGAAAATCCGGGTCCAACTCGATGGCCCGGTCGAATTCCGCCTTGGCGTCCGCGTAACGGCCGATGCTGTGCAAAACGTTGCCGCGGTTGTTGTGCGCTTCCGCCGAGGCCGGGTTCATCTGCAGCGCCCTGTCGTAACAGGCCAGCGCCTGGTCCCATTGGCGCCGCAACCCAAAGACGGTCCCCAGGTTGCTTTGCGCCCCGGCCATGGCGGGATCGCATTCGAGGGCCTTGGTGAAAGCCGCTTCGGCGCCGTCCAGGTCGCGCGCCGCCTTCAGGGCGGCGCCCAGCGTGTTGTGGGCCTGGGCGTAACGCGGCTGGGCGGTGATGGCGACGCGGCAGCACTGGGCCGCCTCCTCGAAGCGGTCCCGGCCCATGAGCAGGGCCGCCAGGTTGGTCTGGATCTGCGCCACGGGCTCCCCCGGCGGCGCCGTCTCAAGGGCGCGCCGAAAGGCCGTCTCGGCGGCCTCCCAGTCGTCCGCCGCCTGCTGAACCACGCCCAGGGTGTTGAGCACGTCGGCCCGGCCCGGATCCAGGGCCTCGGCCTTCTCGCAGCATTCCCGGGCCCGATCATAGGCCTCCCGGTCCTTGTAGAGGTTGGCGAGGGTCACCCAGGCGGTGACCAGCTCGGGCTTCAGGGTGACGGCTTTCTCAAGGGACTCGATGGCCGCGTCGTCATTTCCCTGGGCCTGGGCGATGGCACCAAGCAGCGCCTGGGCCTCGGCCAGACCCGGATTGGCGGCGGCGGCCCGGTCGCAGGCCTCCTGGGCGTCGTCAAGCTGGCCCAGGCGCCAGTACACGGTGGCCAGGTTCATGTTGATGCCGTCGTGGTCGGGAAGGGTCTGGCGCAGAACCTGCCAGGCCCGCTCGGCCTCCGCCAGGCGGCCCGACTGCTGCAGGCCCAAGGCGGCGCGGAAGGCCTCCGCCGTCGCCTCGTCGGCGACCACGCTGCCCGGACTTTGCGGCTTCGCCTCGGCCTTCGCCTGGCGGCGCATCTCTTTTTCCCGGCGGCGGCGTTCGCGGCGGTTCATGAGCTCATTCAAGCGCCTGGGCCGGCCGGCGTCCACCCCGGCGGCGCCATCTCGAAACCGGCGAACTGGAAAGCCGGCGCCACGGTGCATCCCATGAGCGCCCAACCGCCCTCGGGCCGGGCCGATTGCCAGGCGCCGGCGGGAACCACCGCCGAGGGCCGCTGACCGGCGGCCAGATCCGACCCGAGCAGATGTTCGCTCACGGTTTCACCGTCGGTGCTGATCAGCAGGACCAAGGGGGCGCCGGCATAGTGGTGCCAGATCTCCACCGCGTCGATGCGATGCCAGTGGGAAACCTGGCCGGCCTCCAGCAGATAGTAGATGTTGGTGGCCCGGCCGCGCCCACCTTCGTGGTCACGAAAGATTTCCCGGTAGTGCCCGCCCTCCGGATGCGGCGCCAGATCCAGGGCGGCGATGACCTCCGCCGCCGACTGGCCGGAAATTTCCTTCTCCCCCGTCACGTGGTCTCCCGGGGCAGGGTCGCCTGCATGGACGGACGGGCGGAAAATTCCTCGTACCAGTCCGTCAGGGCCGGCCGGCCGTCGCGCCAGTTCAGTTCCGGGGCCCGGAAATCCAGATACCCCAGCGCCACGCCCAGCGTGATGGTGCCGATGGTCGGGTCGTCGGGAAATTCCGGCACTTCCTTCTCGAAGGCGTCGAGGGCCGCATCGATCGCCTTGGTCTGGTGGCGGATCTGGCTTTTCGATTGTTTCTCCTCGGCCCGCATCCCCTCGCGGCGGCGCAGCCAGGTGGCGTCCATGACGCCGTTCGCCTGGGCATGCTGGCGGAGCACGTTCCAGCGCTCGAAACCATAGGGCGGGAACAGTTTCCCTTCGTCCTTGATGCTGTCCAGGAACTCACAGATGACCACCGAATCGAACAAAACCTCGCCGTTTTTCAGGGTCAGGGCCGGCACCTTGCCGAGCGGGTTGTCGTCTCGGATGTCCGAATCCTTGGCGCGGATGTCCGTCGGCACGTACTCGATGAGGTCCTCCACGTCGGCCTCACGGGCGGCGACGCAAACCTTACGCACATAGGGCAAACTGGGCATGTATCGGAGTTGCAAACCGGCCTCCATAGGTTCCAGGGGCGGCCGCTTCGGCGCGACCGTTCAGCAACGGTGTGCGGCACGCAACACATCGTGTCAACCCGCCCGGGCCGTTGTATGCTCGGCCCCATGTGGCGCGACGTGGTCGATATCCGGGACTTCTATGCGACGCCGCTCGGCCGCTCGGCGGGCCGGATGGTGCGCCGCCGCCTGCGCGAGCAATGGCCCGAGGTCTCCGGTCAGGCGGTCCTGGGGCTCGGCTACGCGACGCCCTATCTCGGCACCTTCCGCAACGAAGCGGCCCGCACCATCGCCGCCATGCCGGCCCGCCAAGGGGTGCTCCATTGGCCCCATGACGAACCGGGCCTGACCACCCTGGTGGATGAACTGGAATTGCCCTTCGACGACCTGGCCTTCGACCGGGTGCTATTGGTGCATGCGCTCGAGTATGCCGAACAGGTGCGGCCCCTGCTGCGCGAAATCTGGCGGGTCCTGGCCGGCAGCGGCCGGTTGATCGTCGTGGTCCCGAACCGGCGCGGCCTGTGGGCCCGGTTCGAGCGCACCCCCTTCGGCCACGGCCTGCCCTATTCGACCCGGCAGCTTTCCCTGACCCTCAGGGAGAACATGTTCACGCCCCTGCAGATGGACCGGGCCCTGTTCTTGCCGCCGCTCCGCTCGGCGATGATCCGGTCCACGGCCGGCGCCCTGGAACGGCTGGGACGGCGGGCCTTCAGCACCTTCGGCGGGGTTATCGTCGCCGAGGCGGTGAAACAGATCTACGCCGCCACGCCGGCCCAGGAACGCGGCCGCATTCGCGGCTACCTGCCGGTGCCGGGCGGCACCCCCCACACCACGTCGCGGGGCTGAACGGGCCATGTCCCGCCAGCCCGCCGTTCCCAGGTTTCCTTTGATTTTGCCCGGCCATGCCATTATCACTGCCATCCCACCCAGGCCCCGGCAGGCCCGGCAAGGTTTCGGATCGGCAGATGAGCGACGATAAGGAAAAACTGCGCGCCCTTCGCGACGAGATCGATTCCATCGATCGGACCATCCACGATCTGCTGATCCGGCGGACCGAGGTGGTGGAGGGCGTGCGCGCCGTCAAGAAGGGTGCCCGGGTGAAGATCCGCCCGGCCCGGGAGGCGGAGATACTCTATCGGCTCTGCGCCGAGCACCGCGGCGGCTTCCCGAAGCGGGAACTCAGCCGCATCTGGCGTGAGATCATCGTCGCCACCCTCAGCTTCGAAGGCCCCTTCTCCGTCGCCGTGTTCGACCCGGAAGATCAGCCTGGCTACTGGGAACTGGCCCGCGATCAGTACGGTACCTTCTCGGAGATGGCGCGGCACACGTCGGCGCGGGCCGTCGTCGAGGCGGTGCGCGAACAGCAATCCACCGTCGGCATCCTGCCCTTCCCGCACCGGGACCGGGACGAGCCCTGGTGGCGGTTCCTGGTCAGCGAGGCGCCGGAAACGCCCAAGGTGATCGCCCGGCTGCCGTTCATCCCCGGCGCCAACGTGCGCGACCAGGATCTGAACGCCTTGGTGATCTGTCCCATCGACCAGGAAAAGACGGGCCGCGACCGCTCTCTGTTGGCCGTCGAGGCGGAAGAGGACATCGGTTTCCCGGCCATCGAGAACGCCCTTTCGCAAGCCGGCTTCTCCGCCGCCTTTCACCAGCTCTGGCATGATCCGACCCGGCCGCCCGGCTGGACCTACCTGGTGGAAGTGTTCGGCTTCATCGCCGCCGACAGCCGTCAGCTGAGGCGCCTGCACGACGGCCTGGGCACCCGGGTCACCCGGATCCTGCAGTTGGGCGGATACGGCACGCCGCTCAGCGAACACGACCTGAAACCCGCCGACGCGCCGGAAGGGACGCCGGAGTGATGGCGGCCCCGACGATCCAGCCCGGCATCATGGAGATCGCCCCCTACGTGGGCGGCGAATCCGGCATTGATGGCGCCGCCCAGGTGATCAAGCTCAGCGCCAACGAGAGCGCGCTGGGCCCGAGCCCGGCGGCGACGGAGTCCTACGCCGCCCTATCGGCGGAACTACACCGCTACCCGGACGGCCACTGCACGGATCTTCGCCAGGCCGTCGGCGAGGTGCACGGCGTCGATCCGGCACGGGTCGTTTGCGGCGCCGGCTCGGACGAGATCATCAGCCTGTTGTGCCAGGCTTACGCGGGGCCCGGGGACGAGGTTCTCTACAGCCGCCATGGGTTCCTCATGTATCCGATCTCCGCCCGGGCGGCGGGGGCGACGCCGGTGCACGCGCCGGAGAAGGACTTGACCGCCGACGTGGACGCCCTTCTGGCGGCGGTCACGGCGCGGACCCGGATCCTGTTTCTGGCCAATCCCAACAATCCTACCGGCACCTACCTGCCGGCTGCGGAGATGGCCCGGCTGCGTAGCGAACTGCGTGACGACGTGCTGCTGGTCATCGACGCGGCTTACGCGGAATACGTGGAGCGCGATGACTACCGGGCCGGTGTCGAACTGGTCGAGGCCCACGACAACGTGGTGATGACTCGGACCTTCTCCAAGATCTACGGGCTTGGCGGCATGCGCCTGGGCTGGGGCTATGCGTCGGCCGCCGTGGTTGACGTGCTGCACCACATCCGTGGCCCCTTCAACGTGGGCGCCGCGGCGCAGGTGGCGGGTGTTGCGGCGATCCGCGACGAGGCTTTCACCGCCCGGGTGCGGGCCCATAACGCCGAGTGGCTGCCCTGGACCCGGGACCGGCTGCGCGAACTCGGCCTTGCGGTCACCGACAGCGTCGGCAACTTCGTGCTGGCTTGCTTCGACGGCCTGGCCGACCACGACGCCAAGGGCGCCGATGCTTTCCTCAGGCAGAATGGCATCATTGTGCGGCCCATGGCCGGCTACGGCCTGCCCGAATGCCTGCGCATCACCATCGGCACGGCGGAAGAGATGCGCGCCGTGGTCGATGCCCTGGCCCGCTATCTCGGGAGGAACGCCTGATGGCCGGCGATAACACCCCCCTGTTCCAGCGGGTCGCCCTTTTGGGCATCGGCCTGATCGGTTCCTCCCTGGCCCTGGTCATCCGCCGCGACAATCTGGCCGGCCACGTGGCCGTCTACACGCGCAGCGCCGAGACCCTGGAGCGGGCCGAGGAACTGAACCTGGGCGACAGCTATCACGCGTCGCCAGCCGGCGCCGCGGCGGACGCCGACCTGGTGATCTTCTGCGCGCCGCTGGGCGCCAACGCGGCACTGGCGGAAGCCGTCGGACCGGTGCTCGCCGCCGGCGCCTGCGTCAGCGACGTGGGGTCCTGCAAGCGCGCCGTCATCGACGACATCAAGCCGCACCTGCCGGACGGCGTGCACTTGGTGCCGGCCCATCCGGTGGCCGGCACGGAGCATTCGGGACCGGACGCCGGCTTCGCCGAGCTGTTCGAGGGCCGCTGGTGCATCCTGACGCCGGAACCGGGCACGGACCGGGGCGCCGTCGATCGTGTCGCCGATTTCTGGCGCCGGACCGGCAGCGACGTGGAGATCATGGACGCCGACCACCACGATCAGGTCCTGGCCATCACCTCGCACCTGCCGCACCTGATCGCCTACACCATCGTCGATACGGCGACGGAGTTGGAGAGAGACCTACAGAAAGAAGTGGTCAAGTTCTCCGCCGGCGGCTTCCGCGACTTCACCCGCATCGCCGCCTCGGACCCGACCATGTGGCGTGACGTCTTCCTCAACAACCGCGAGGCGGTGCTGGACATCCTGGGCCGCTTCACCGAAGACCTGACGACGCTGCGCCGGGCCATCCGCCGCGGCGACGGCGAGGCCCTGCAGGAAGCCTTCACCCGCACCCGCGCCATCCGCCGCGGGGTCATCGACGCCAAGCAGGCGTGAACGGAGACACCTCCCGGCGCACCGGCATGGCCTGGCTGATCCCGGCGCTGGCCGCGGCGACCATCCTGTCGCAGTTCCTGCGCACCTCGAACGGCGTCATCGCGCCGGAACTCATGGTCGACCTGAACATGAGCCCGGAAAGCCTGGGCACCGCCAACGGCGCCTTCTTCCTGGCCCTGGCGCTCATGCAGGTCCCCGTGGGCATGCTCATCGACCGGGTCGGACCGCGGCGCACCCTGTTCTGGCTGAACTGGCTGGCCGTCGGCGGCTGCCTCCTGCACGCCGAGGCCGCCGACGCCGGGCAACTGATCGCCGCCCGGTTCCTCATGGGTGTGGGCTGCGGCGCCAACTTCATGGCCGCCGTGGTGCTCTATTCGCGCTGGTACCCAGTGGCCGAGCTGGCATCCCGGCTGTCGGTGATGTTCGCCCTTTCCCAGGGCGGCACTCTGCTGGCGGCGACGCCCCTGGCCTTCGTCAGCGGCCTGATCGGCTGGCGCGACACCTTCCTCTGGGTGGCCCTGGCCACCGGCCTCATGGGGCTGTTCTTCCACGCCGCCGTGCGCGACCACCCGCCGGGGCACGCCGGGGCGGCGGCGCCACCGGAACGGCTTTCCCAGGTCCTGACCGGCCTGGTGGAGGTCTGGCGGACGCCGGGCCTGGTGCCCATCCTGTGTATGCACCTGATCGCCTATGCCAGCATGCTCACCGTGCTCGGCCTGTGGGCGGCGCCCTACCTGCACGACGTGCACGGCATGGACGGGGTGCCGCGCGGCAACGTGCTCTTGGCCATGGCCGCCGCCCAGGTGTTCGGGGTACTGGCCTGGGGCCGGCTGGCGCCGCGCATGGGATCGCTGAAACGGACCGTGGTCATCGGCGGGCTGCTGACCATCGCCATCATGGCGGCGCTGGCGCTCTGGCCACGGCCGCCGCTGATCTGGGCGGCGGGCCTGCTGATCGCCCATTGCCTGGTCAGCTCCTACGGCATCATCATCGTCGCCCAGGGCCGCAGCCTGTTCCCCGACCACCTGGCCGGGCGCGGCGTGACCACGGTCAACCTGGCCCAGGTGTTCGGTTGTTTCGCCCTGCCGGTGATCACCGGGGTGCTCATCGACGCCTTCCCCACGGTCGCCACGGCGGACGGCAGCGCCCCGGTGGAGGGCGCCTACCGGGCCGCCTTCGCCTGCATCGGGCTGGCCGTCGTGCTAGGCTTGGCGGCCTATTCCCGGGCCCCCGGGGGAAGCCCGAGAAAGGAGGTGCCATGATCCCGCCCGAGCTGCCGAAACTGACCATCCGCGACGTCACGCTCCGCGCCGTCCGCGTGCCCATGGCGCATCCCCTGGTGACCCGGGTGGTGACCATCGAGAACATGGCCCTGCTGTTGATCGACCTGACCACGGAGGAAGGCGTCACCGGTCGGACCTACCTGTTCGGTTATACGGAACGGGGCACCACCTATCTGGCGCCGCTGGTACGGGACTTGGTGAGCGCCTTTCGCGGCGAGGCCATCGACCCCGTCGGGCTCTACGCCAAGGGCCTCAAGGCCCTGACCCTGTTCGGTCACGAGGGCCTGACCCTGATGGCCCTTTCCGGCGTCGACATGGCCTGCTGGGACGCCCTGGCCCGGGCCGCCGGGATGCCCCTGGCGGCGCTGTTGGGCGGCGGCACGGACCCGGTGCCGGCCTACAATTCCAACGGCCTCGGCCTGACCGACGACATGGACGCGCTTGCCGACGAAGCCCGCAGGCTGGTCGATGAGGCCGACTTCAAGGCCGTCAAGCTGCGCCTCGGCCGCGAAACCTGGGACCAGGACCTGGCGGCGCTGAAGGCCGTGCGCGACGCGGTCGGCGCCGAGGTGACGCTGCCCGTGGACTTCAACCAGGGCCTGGACTTGGACGAGGCCTTGCGGCGCGGCCGCGCGCTCGATTCGGAGGGCGTCTACTGGATCGAGGAGCCCATCGTCTTCGACGACCTGGAAGGTTCCGCCCGGCTGGCCGCCGAGCTGCAGACGCCGATCCAGATTGGCGAGAACTTCTACGGGCCCCGGGCCATGTCGGCGGCCATCGAGGCCAAGGCCTGCGACTATGTCATGCCGGACCTGGAGCGCATCGGCGGCGTCACCGGCTGGCTATGCGCCGCCGCCATCGCCGACGACGCCAGGGTGCCCATGTCGTCGCACCTGTTCCCTGAGGTCTCCGCCCACGCCATGGCCGCGACACCCACGGCCCATTGGCTGGAGTACTGCAGTTGGGCCAATCTGGTCCTGGAGACCCCCTTGCGGGTCGCGGGCGGCCACGCCCACATCACCGAGGCGCCGGGCACCGGGCTCGATTGGAACGAGGACGCCGTGGCCCGTTACCGGGTCGACTTATGAGACCTGTGCGCGGGTTTGATATTGGGCTGTATTTGTTGCATTTTTCGCGTTTGAGCATGATGTACGGCGAGCCATGGTCTGCTGTGGTCGCGACGAACTGATTCCGACGGCGGCTTCTTGCGACT
>Ga0209568_1000068_pt1 | contig 36418 bp, 34 predicted proteins | sample WorMetOlspDAHAB2_FD_187406 | JGI IMG/M metagenome (GOLD analysis project Ga0209568, IMG submission 187406) | Marine gutless worms symbiont microbial communities from Max Planck institute for Marine Microbiology, Germany - Olavius sp. DAHAB.2... ...
GCTGCGCCGCCGTCAACTCATCGACACGCGAGAACCAGTCCCGAAAGCGCTCGTGATCCATCTCTCTGACTCCCAAAGCGTATCGAGAGGGATTCTACCACAATGCCTACGAATCGCGAATTGAGCCTTTGTTTACTTGCGTCGCGGCACCAGGGGTGGTACCGCGTTTCATAGGGGATTGTAACGCCCCGTTCGGTACGGCTAACATGATCCTTAACCGGAGCCGGACAGTCTACGGAGAATCCATTGAGTAAATCCGCCGGCAGCGATTCAAAGAATACCCTCTACTGCTCTTTCTGCGGCAAGAGCCAGCACGAGGTGCGCAAACTCATCGCGGGTCCGACCGTGTTCATCTGCGATGAATGCGTCGAGCTGTGCATGGACATCATCCGCGAGGAGCACAAGACCAACCTGGTCAAGTCCGGCGACGGCGTGCCGACGCCCGCCGACATCTGCTCGGTCCTCAATGATTACGTGATCGGCCAGGACCACGCCAAGCGGGTGCTCTCCGTCGCCGTGCATAACCATTACAAGCGGCTGGGCCACGGCTCGTCGAAGAACGCCGACGTGGAACTGGCGAAATCCAACATCCTGCTGATCGGCCCCACGGGCTGCGGCAAGACCCTGTTGGCCCAGACCCTGGCGCGCATCCTGGACGTGCCGTTCACCATGGCCGACGCCACGACCCTGACGGAAGCCGGCTACGTGGGCGAGGATGTGGAGAACATCATCCTGAAGCTGCTGCAGTCCGCCGACTACAACGTCGAGCGCGCGCAACGCGGCATCGTCTACATCGACGAGGTCGACAAGATCTCCCGCAAGTCGGACAACCCCTCGATCACCCGCGACGTTTCCGGCGAGGGTGTCCAGCAGGCGCTTCTGAAGATCATGGAAGGCACGGTGGCCAGCGTGCCCCCGCAGGGCGGCCGCAAGCACCCGCAGCAGGAATTCCTCCAGGTGGACACCACCAACATCCTGTTCGTCTGCGGCGGTGCCTTCGCCGGCCTGGACAAGATCATCACCCAACGCGGCAAGGGGACCTCCATCGGCTTCGGCGCCGACGTGGCCTCCGAGGACGAGCGCAAGACCGGCGAGATCCTGCGCGGCGTCGAGCCCGAGGATCTTCTCAAGTTCGGTCTGATTCCGGAATTCGTCGGCCGCCTGCCGGTGGTCGCGACCCTGGAGGACCTGGATCAGGACGCCTTGGTGGAAATCCTCACCAAGCCGAAGAACGCCCTGGTCAAGCAGTACCAGCGGCTGTTCGAGATGGAGGACGTCCGCCTGACCTTCTCCGACGGGGCGCTCGAGGCCATTGCCTCGAAGGCGGTGGAGCGCAAAACCGGCGCCCGCGGCCTGCGCTCCATCATGGAGAACATCCTCCTCGACACCATGTTCGACCTTCCGGAGCTGGAAGGTGTGGAGGAAGTGGTCATCAACAGGGAGGTTTCCGACGACAACGCGAAACCCCTGTTCATCTATTCTGATCGTCAGGAAGACGTGGAAACCTCCGCCTAAGGCGGAAAAATGGGGGCAAGGGCTTGATCTGAGGCGACAACAAGACGATCTCTTCCCTGGGTATCCCGTTCACCGCAAGTATCGACGACCCGACAGGACAACAATCTGAAGAGACATAAGGCAGGCCCATCGTGACCCAACCACAGCAGCAGTTCCCCGTCCTACCGCTCCGCGACATCGTCGTTTTCCCGCACATGATCGTGCCGCTGTTCGTCGGCCGCGACAAATCCGTGCGGGCCCTGGAAGACGTCATGCAGGACGACAAGCAGATCCTGCTGGTCGCCCAGAAGAACGCCGCCCAGGACGATCCGGAAGCCGGTGACATCTATGACGTGGGAACCGTTTCCACGGTGCTGCAACTGCTGAAGCTGCCGGACGGCACGGTGAAGGTGCTGGTGGAAGGCGTGCAGCGGGCGAAGATCAGCCGCTACATGGACAACCCGGATTTCTTCCAGGTCGAGGCGGAACTTCTCGAGGAGCCGGTGGTCGAGGACGAGGACGTTGAGGCCCTGTCACGCTCCGTGGTCACCCAGTTCGAGCAATACATCAAGCTCAACAAGAAGATCCCGCCGGAGGTCCTGGTCTCCATCAATCAGATCGAGAGCGTCGAGAAGCTGGCCGACACGGTGGCCTCGCACCTGGCCCTGAAGATCGCCGAAAAGCAGGAACTCCTGGAGATCGCCTCGGTGACGGAACGCCTGGAACGCGTGTTCTCCTACATGGAGGCGGAAATCGGCGTCCTCCAGGTGGAAAAGAAGATCCGCAACCGGGTCAAGCGCCAGATGGAGAAGACCCAGCGCGAGTACTATCTGAACGAACAGCTCAAGGCGATCCAGAAGGAGCTGGGCGAGACCGACGACGGCCGCGACGAGACCACGGAAATCGAAGAGGCCATCACCAAGACCAAGCTGAGCAAGGAAGCCCGCGAGAAATCCCTGGCCGAATTGAAGAAGCTCAAGTCCATGAGCCCCATGTCGGCGGAAGCCACCGTGGTCCGTAACTACCTGGACTGGATGCTGTCCATTCCGTGGAAAAAGCGGACCCGGGTGAAGAAGGATCTGAAGGGCGCCCAGGAAATCCTCGACGCCGATCACTACGGCCTGGAGAAGGTCAAGGAGCGCATCGTCGAATACCTGGCCGTGCAGCACCGGACCAACAAGATCACCGGTCCCATCCTTTGCCTGGTGGGACTGCCGGGCGTCGGCAAGACGTCGCTGGGCAAGTCCATCGGCCGCGCCACGGGGCGTAACTTCGTCCGCATGTCGCTGGGCGGGGTGCGTGACGAGTCGGAAATCCGCGGCCACCGCCGGACCTACATCGGTTCCATGCCCGGCAAGATCATCCAGGGCATGAAGAAGGCCAAGTCCTCGAACCCCCTGTTCCTGTTGGACGAGGTCGACAAGATGGGCCACGACTGGCGCGGCGATCCGGCGTCGGCCCTGCTGGAGGTCCTGGACCCGGAACAGAACAGCGCCTTCAACGACCACTACCTTGAAGTCGACTACGACCTTTCCGACGTCATGTTCATTACCACCGCCAACACCATGAACATGCCGCCGCCGCTGCTCGACCGCATGGAGGTGATCCGCCTGTCGGGCTACACCGAGGACGAGAAGGTGCAGATCGCGATCCGCCACCTGATCCCGAAGCAGGTCAAGAAGCACGGGCTCAAGGACAAGGAATGGTCCATTTCGGAAGCCGGCATCCGTGAACTGATCCGTCACTACACCAAGGAATCCGGCGTGCGGAACCTGGAGCGGGAGATCGCCAACCTGGCCCGCAAGGCCATCAAGTCGATCCTCATGGGTGAGACGGAAACGGTGAAGATCACTCGGCGCAACATCGAGAAGTACCTGGGCGTCAAGCGGTTCCGCCACGGCGAGATCGAGCACGACGACCTGGTCGGCGTGACCACCGGCCTGGCCTGGACCGAGGTGGGCGGCGAGCTGTTGAACATCGAGGCGGTGATGGTGCCCGGCAAGGGCAAGATGACCATCACCGGCAAGCTCGGCGACGTGATGACCGAGTCCATCCAGGCGGCGAAATCCTTTGTCCAGTCGCGGGCTGTGGACTTCGGCATCAAGCCGACCCTGTTCAACAAGAAGGACATCCACGTGCACGTGCCGGAGGGCGCGACGCCGAAGGACGGCCCGTCGGCGGGCGTCGGCATGGTCACCTCCATCGTCTCCGTGCTGACCGGAATTGCCGTCGACAAGGAAGTCGCCATGACCGGCGAGGTCACCTTGCGCGGCCGGGTGCTGCCCATCGGCGGTCTCAAGGAGAAGCTTCTGGCGGCGCATCGGGGCGGCATCAAGACGGTGCTGATCCCGAAGGAGAACGAGAAGGACCTGGCCGACATCCCCGACAACATCAAGCGGGGCCTCGACATCGTACCGGTGTCGGTGGTCGAGGAGGTCCTGGAGCGCGCCCTGGTCACGGCGCTGGCGCCCATCGAATGGGACGAGCAGGACGAGATCAAGGCCGACCAACTGGCTTCGGCGTCGGGCGACGACGAGGAAGTGGGCGGCGTCGTCAAGCACTAGCGCCCCGAAATCCCGTCATCCGGCGTCGTGCCGGCAACCAGATCCACCGGCGAATCGGAGCCCCCGATTCGCCGGTTTTCTGCGGTTTTTCAATATTTTCCCGGTTTTCCAGGCGCTTTCCGAGGGGCTCATTCGGCTCCGCCTCGTTCCATTTAATCGTTTAACACCCGATACTTAGGGCAAATCGGCCCGCAACCCGCAGAATTCCGGGCTTTCCTCAATTGACGGCGAAAAAACCGGCTCTATATCCTTTTGTTGATTAGTGGACATTCGGATGACGGGAAATCCCGGTATCCGTAGCGTTTGTGAAACCGACGACAACGTAGAGAGGGTTTTCCATTGAACAAAAATGATCTTGTTGCCGCCGTTGCCGGCAATTCCGGATTGTCGAAGGCCGATGCGGCGAAAGCCGTCGACGGCATGATCGACGCCATCACCAGCTCCTTGAAGTCCGGCACGGAAGTTCGCCTTGTCGGCTTCGGCACGTTCAGCGTGTCTCACCGCAAAGCGACCACCGGCCGCAACCCGCGCACCGGTGAAACGATCCAGATCGCCGCCTCGAACCAACCGAAGTTCAAGGCAGGCAAGGCGCTTAAATCCGCCGTCAACTAAACGGCGCTATTCAAGCGACATGCGGACCGGCCGTCCTTCCTGGACGGCCGGTCTGGTGTTTTCAGGCCGGGCCGGCCGGTCGCTTGTCAATTTTCCAGGCCCGCTTATGATACGCGGCCGGTGATGCCAAGGGCGGTTAGCTCAGCTGGGAGAGCACCTCGTTTACACCGAGGGGGTCGGCGGTTCGATCCCGTCACCGCCCACCATCATCATCCTCAAAACCTTCCAGTGGAAGGTTTTGAGGATGATGATCCCCCGGAGGGGCCCAGCCAAAAACGCCAACCCTTCGAACCGGTCCGGCTCCGCCGGACAAAACCTTCCGGTGGAAGGTTTTGAGGATGATGATCCCCCGGAGGGGGGCGCCAGAATTCTCAGCGCGATTTATACCGGTCCGGTCCCGTCGAGTCTGCTTGACACCCTATCGGGCCTGGATTACATGAACGGCTCCCGGCCCACAGCGCGGCCGGCACCCAGATGCGGGGGTGTAGCTCAGTTGGTTAGAGCGCTGGCCTGTCACGCCAGAGGCCGCGGGTTCGAGTCCCGTCACTCCCGCCACTTTCCCCCAAGTTTCCGTGATCCGCACCGGGCCGCTCAGGCGGTGCGTTCGCGGTGCCTGAGAACCAACAGGTAGGCCAGCGGAAGGCAGATGACGGCGAACACCAGGCCGCCGACCACCAACTGCCCCAAGGGCCCCGGCAGCAGCTGCCCGGCGTCCGTGTTCCGCATGACCAGCGGGGTCGCCAATGCCGGCACGGCGACGCAGCCCGCACCGCGCAGGAAACCGGCGACGATGTTCACCCGGGCGCGGCCCAGGAAGACGATGAAGAACCCCGCCAGCATCAGGCACTGAGAGATCAACGAGGCCAGGACGGCGCCCTGGATGCCCCAATGCGGGATCATCAGCCCGTTCAGCACGACATTCACCGCCGCGCCGCCGACGCTGACCACCATATGCGGGAACTCGGCGTTCCAGGCGACCAGGGGGGTGCCGAGGCTCATCCGGAAATGGGTCACCAGGACGCTGATCATCATGATCGAAAGCGCGCCCGTGGCCGGCAGAAAGGCCTCACCGAAAAGAACGCCGATGGTCTGGCCCGGCATCACCGCGATCAGGCAGGGCAGGGGAGCGCCGGCGACGAACAGCAACCCGATGAACGACACCGCCTTGTTCCGCATGGCGTCCTTATCACCGAAACACTTGGCCAACTCCGGATAAAAGGCGGCGGCGACCAGGCCGGCGGGGACCATGGTGGTGACGGCGATCTTGACGGCTGCCGCGTAGAGACCGACCTCCAGATTGGAGCGCATCAGGCCGAGCATGAGCACGTCCGTGTTCAGGATCACCGCGTGCATGGTCCCGGTGACGGCAAGCGGCAGAATGGCCGCGAAGGCGCGGCGCCATTGGGCTGGGTCCTGTCCGTAACGGAACGGCGCGAAGGCGCGGCGTGCGTAAATGAACAGGACGCCGACGACGACGGCGCCGACAAGCGGGTAGATCCCGGCCGCCCGCAGCACGTCATCGGGGCCGCCGACGAACAACCAGACCGCGGCCAGGATCAATAGCGCCGAAGCCGACTGGCGGGCCGCGTTGAATTCCATCCGCCGCATGCCCTGGAAGGCGTAGTCCAGGGTCAGGGCGGTGACGAAGACGCCGGCGCCCTGCAAGGCCAGGACCGACTTTTCCACCTCGCTTCGCCCGGAGCCGTACAGGAAGACCAGGAGAAAGAGAAAGGCCAGCGCCGCAAGGCCGAGCCGCAAGGTGAGCAGCGGGCCGATGATGGTGCCCGCGGCCTCCGGCGCCCGGGCGATCTCGCGGGCCCCGTAGGCGTCCGTGCCAAGTACCGTGAAGATCCCCATGAAGGCCAGGATCGCCGAGCCGAAGCCGAGGATGCCGTAGGTCTCGGGCCCAAGAAAACGCGCCAGAAGGATGACCGTGAAGACACCCGATACCGTGCCAACGAACTGGGCGATGGACAGAAACCCGAGATTGCGGAGAACGCTCTGGCTAAGCCCCATCCACCATCTCCGTCACTGCCGCGGCCATCTCCCGGCCGCCTCAATAATACCCGAAGGCCGACAGCCCGACGCCGAACTCCTCGCAAAGGATACGGTTCCGCTCGGCGTGCATGCGCAGGATCTCGCTTCTCATGGTGTCGCTGAGAAGCGCTGCCGGTTGCGGAAACAGCGGCGTGACCACCGTGTCGATAAACCGGGGCACCGTCATTCGTCCCGTCACGCTGGTCATGAACCGATGAAAGCCCGATTGATCCCGGCGTTGCAGGAAATAGTCGTGGAACGGCGTCTGCTTGATCAACTTGGGTTCGTGGTATTTGTCCTCGAACACCCTGTTCAGGCACCGCGCCACGGCCAAGCCGGCCTTCGAGAACCCGGGATTGACCTTGAAGGAATTGTCCAGGGTTGGGAATTCCGCGCCGAAGAAGGCCGACAGACGCGCGGCGAAGACCTTCGGCTCCGCCTGCATCAGTTCGTAGGGAACCACCAGCAGATTCTCGGCGCCGAAAAGGTCCGCATAGGTCCGCGCGTACCTCAGCCAGTCCAACTGATGGACGTTGATCCGCACCCTGCTGCCCTGAACGTAGCAGTGTTGCTCGAAGGCGCTGCCGTTCCATCCGACGAAGGCGTTGAACGGCATGGTGAAGCCGTCGCGGACGGTCTGTTTGTAGGCCGATTCGGCCCAATCGTCCTGTCGGCGCAGGAAAATCACGACCCGCGCGTCGGGAACGATTTCCGCCAGGGCCTCGGCGATGAACCGATTGTCGAGAAAATTCCAGAGCAGATGGCCGAACAGTTCCTCGGAACTGACCAGAATCTTGCTCTCTTTGATGGCGGCCCGCTTTTCGGCGAATGTATCGCGCACCCGCGCCACATCGAAATACGCCGGATTGGCGGTGGTCAGTTCATCGAAGATGGCGAAGGTCTCGGGATCGGCGTGCTTGCCGGGGCCCACGTAGTGTACGCCGGCTAGGCGCGGAAAGACTTTGTGCTGAAGGAACGTGCTGCCCGTCTTATGGATGCCGAGGTGGAGAAACGTCTGTTGGGGCATGTTCCTTCCCGGGTTTCGTCGTTACCGGAATACCGAGACGTTGAACCTGCACGTGTTTGCCATAGCAATCAACCGATCTGTCCCGAAAATCACCTTAGCGGGAATCAACCGGATCGCCGCGAAGCGTCGATATCTTTCAGTGTTTTAACCTCAATTTCCCACACCGCCTTTATGGTTGCCTATGCCGATAAGGTAGGGCAGGTTATGTCCAGGCGTTGGGCGGTTTTTGCCGCCGTTCATGGGACGTGGAAAGGGGACGGGAGTTGCAAGAGCTTCTGGCCAACTACCTTCCGATCTTGATCTTTCTGGGCATTGCCGTCGCCATTGCAGGCATTGCCGTAACCGCCTCCGTGATCATCGTGCCGCAGAAACCGGACGTCGAGAAGACATCCGCCTACGAATGCGGATTCGAGGCCTTCACCGACGCCCGCCACAAATTCGACGTGCGGTTCTATCTCGTGGCGATTCTGTTCATCATCTTCGATTTGGAAGTCGCCTTCCTGTTCCCCTGGGCCATTAGCCTGGGCCAGACCGGGGTCTACGGGTTCTGGTCGATGATGATCTTTCTGGCGATCCTGACCATCGGATTCATCTACGAATGGAGAAAGGGAGCCCTGGAATGGGAGTGATCGACCCACGCTCTGACCCCGGCACGCCGTTGCCGCCGGGCTCGGAGCAGGACATGGTGTTGCGCCAGGTCACCGGCGAGCTGCACGACAAGGGTTTCCTGATTTCGAACATCGACATGCTGGTGAACTGGGCCCGGACCAGTTCGCTCTGGCCCATGACCTTCGGGCTGGCCTGCTGCGCCGTTGAAATGATCCACGCCTATATGCCGCGCTACGACCTGGACCGCTTCGGCGTGGTGCCGCGTCCCAGCCCCCGGCAGTCGGACGTCATCATCGTTGCCGGCACCCTGACCAACAAGATGGCGCCGGCCTTCCGCAAGGTCTACGACCAGATGGCCGAGCCCCGTTACGTGATCTCCATGGGCTCGTGCGCCAACGGCGGCGGTTACTATCACTACTCCTACTCGGTGGTCCGCGGTTGCGACCGCGTGGTTCCCGTGGATGTCTACGTACCGGGCTGCCCGCCCACGGCGGAAGCCCTGGTCTACGGCGTCCTTCAACTGCAGAAGAAGATCAAGAGGACGGGAACCCTCTGGCGTTAGCGCCAGGGCTTCCTTGGAAAGGTCGGCAATCCCGAAGCGGCATGCAATGGACTCGGCACTGAAAGAACTTGGCGACTACATCTCCGATTCGCTCGGGGATCGGGTAACGGAAACGGAGGTCCGGCTGCACGAGCTGATGATCACCGTGGACCGTGACACCGTGCTCGAGACACTGAAATTCCTCCGCGATGACGCGAATTGCCAGTTCAAGGGCCTGATGGACGTCTGCGGTGTCGATTACCCGGACCGCGGCGAGCGGTTCTGCATCGTCTACAATCTGTTGAGCATGGTTCACAACCTTCGTGTTCGGGTGAAGGTCTGGACCGACGAGGATACGCCGGTACCGTCATCGACGGCGCTGTTCAATTCCGCCGGCTGGTGGGAGCGGGAGGTTTGGGACATGTTCGGTGTTTATTTCACCGATCACCCGGACCTCAGGCGCATCCTCACCGATTACGGTTTCGAGGGGCACCCGCTGCGCAAGGATTTCCCGCTCACCGGATATGTGGAACTGCGCTACGACGACGAGCAGAAACGGGTCGTCTACGAGCCGGTGAAGCTGACCCAGGAATTCCGCACCTTCGATTTTCTCAGTCCATGGGAGGGCGTGCAGGACATGCTGCCCGGCGACGAGAAGGCCGAGCCCGCCGATGACGCGGCCGAGGAGGGCGCCTGATGGCCGAAACGGAAATCAAAAACTACAACTTGAACTTCGGTCCCCAGCACCCGGCGGCACACGGCGTGCTGCGGATGGTGCTGGAAATGGACGGCGAGGTCATCGACCGGGCCGACCCGCACATCGGGCTTTTGCACCGGGGCACGGAAAAGCTCATCGAATACAAGACCTACGCCCAGGCGGTGCCGTATTTCGACCGGCTCGATTACGTGGCGCCGCAGAACCAGGAACATGCCTTCGTGCTGGCCGCCGAAAAGCTGCTCGGCGCCGAAGTGCCGAAGCGGGGCCAATACCTGCGCGTTCTCTATGCGGAAATCGGCCGTATCCTCAATCACCTCCTGAACGTCACCTCCTACGCCATGGACGTGGGCGCCATGACGCCCATGCTCTGGGGCTTCGAGGAACGCGAGCGGCTGATGGAATTCTGCGAGTCGGTCAGCGGCGCGCGCATGCACATGAACTATTTCTGCATCGGCGGTGTCGCCTACGACATGCCCGATGGGCTCTCCGAGGAGATCGATGGCTGGGCCGACCACTTCGTCACCATCATCGATGATCTGGAAACCCTGCTCACGGAAAACCGCATCTTCAAGCAGCGCACCGTCGACATCGGCATCATCAACGCCGAACAGTGCTTCGATTGGGGCTTCAGCGGGCCCAACATCCGCGCCTCCGGGGTGCCTTGGGATTTGCGCAAGTCGCAACCCTACGACGCCTACGCCGAGATGGACTTCGACATTCCGGTGGGCAAGCACGGCGACTGCTATGACCGTTACCTGATCCGCATGCATGAGATGCGCCAGAGCTTGCGCATCATCAAGCAGTGCCTGGCGAACATGCCGGACGGCCCGTGCAAGTCTACGGACGCCAAGGTGACGCCGCCGTCGCGGGGCGACATGAAGGATTCCATGGAAGCCCTGATCCATCACTTCAAGCTGTTCACGGAAGGGGTGCGGGTGCCGGCCGGTGAGACCTACACGGTCGTGGAGGCGCCGAAGGGCGAGTTCGGCGTCTATTTGATCGCCGACGGGACCAACAAGCCCTACCGCTGCAAGATCCGGGCACCCGGGTTCGCCAATCTGCAGGCCATGGATTTCCTTTCGAAGGGGCACATGCTGGCCGACGTGGTGGCCAACATCGGTTCCGTCGACGTCGTGTTTGGTGAGATTGATCGGTAATGACGAACGATACACAACAACCGGAAAGCTTCGCCTTCACGGCCGAGAACATGGATACGGCGAAGGCCATCATCGCCAAGTATCCGGAAGGCTGGCAGGCCAGCGCGGTGATGCCGCTTTTGGACCTGGCGCAACGCCAGAACGACAACTTCCTTTCCCAGGCGGCCATGGATTACGTGGCGGAACTGCTCGATATGCCGACCATCCGGGTCTACGAGGTGGCCACCTTCTACACCATGTACAACCTGAAGCCCGTGGGTAAGCATCACGTGCAGGTCTGCACCAATCTGCCCTGCTGGTTGCGCGGCTCGGACAAGATCATGGGGGCCTGCAAGAAGGTCCTGGAGATCGGCAACGGGCAGACCACGGAAGACGGCATGTTCACCCTTTCCGAGGTGGAATGCCTGGGCGCCTGCGTCAACGCGCCGATGATGCAGATCAATGACGATTACTTCGAGGACCTGGATGAGGAATCCACGCTGGCCGTGCTGTCCGAACTGAAGGCCGGCAAGACGCCGAAGGCCGGGTCCCAGATCAACCGGTTCACCTGCGAGCCGGAATCCGGATTGACCAGCCTGACGGACCAGGCGGAGCTTCTGAAAGCCAAGGTGGGAGGCGATTGATGCTCGACGACAAAGATCGCATCTTCACCAATATCTACGGCATCGATGATCCGTTCCTGGAGGGCGCGCGCAAGCGCGGCGACTGGGACGGCACCAAGGCGCTCCTGGAGCTGGGCCGCGAGAAGATCATCGACGAGGTCAAGGCGTCGGGCCTGCGCGGCCGCGGCGGCGCCGGCTTCTCCACCGGCATGAAATGGTCCTTCATGCCGAAGGAGATCGGCGATCGCCCCCACTATCTGGTGATCAACGCCGACGAGGGCGAGCCGGGCACCTGCAAGGACCGCGAGATCATGCGCCACGATCCCCACAAGCTGGTGGAAGGCGCCCTGCTGGGGTCCTTCGCCATCGGCGCGCATGCCGCTTATTGCTACATCCGCGGTGAGTTCTACCGCGAGGCCGAGGCCCTGCAGCGGGCCGTCGACGAGGCCTACGAGGCGGGCCTCATCGGCGACGACGCCTGCGGGTCGGGCTACAAGTTCGACTTCTACGTCCACCGCGGCGCCGGCGCCTACATCTGCGGCGAGGAATCGGCACTCATCGAAAGCCTGGAAGGCAAGAAGGGCCAACCGCGCCTGAAGCCGCCGTTCCCGGCCAACGTCGGCCTCTACGGCAGCCCGACGACGGTGAACAACGTGGAATCCATCGCCGTGGTGCCGGAAATCCTGCGCCGCGGCTCCGAATGGTTCGCCGGCATCGGCAAGCCCAACAACACGGGCACCAAGCTGTTCAACATCTCCGGCCACGTGAACACGCCGTGCACGGTGGAAGAGGAGATGGGCATCCCCTTGAAGGAACTCATCGAGAAACACGCCGGCGGCGTCATCGGCGGCTGGGACAACCTGCTGGCGGTGATTCCGGGCGGTGCCTCGGTGCCGGTCCTGAACCAGGAACAGTGCTCCACCGTGACCATGGATTTCGACGCGCTGAAGGAAATGCGCTCGGGGCTCGGGACCGCCGCCGTCATGGTCATGGATTCGTCGACGGATATCGTCCGCGCCATCACCCGGCTTTCCGCCTTCTACAAGCACGAAAGCTGCGGCCAGTGCACGCCGTGCCGCGAGGGCACCGGCTGGATGTGGCGGATGATGGAACGCATCTGCGTCGGCGACGCGGAGATCGAGGAGATCGACCTCCTCGAGGAAGTCACGCGTCAGGTGGAGGGGCACACCATCTGCGCGCTGGGCGACGCCGCCGCCTGGCCGATCCAGGGATTGATTCGGACCTTCCGGCCGGAAATGGAGCGGCGCATCACCAGTCGCCGGTCCGGCGCCACCGAGGCCGCTTGAGGGAAGACGCATGGTCAAGATCACCATCGATGGGACGGAACACGAGGTCGACGCGGGAATAACCATCCTGCAGGCCTGCGAGCAGGTGGGCATCGAGATCCCCCGGTTCTGCTATCACGAACGGCTGTCCATCGCCGGCAACTGCCGCATGTGTCTGGTGGACATGGAACGTTCGCCGAAACCGGTGGCGTCCTGCGCCATGCCCGTGGCCGACGGCATGGTGGTCAACACCGATACCCCGGAAGTGCGCAAGATGCGCAAGGGGGTGATGGAATTCCTGCTCATCAACCACCCCTTGGATTGCCCCATCTGCGATCAGGGCGGCGAGTGCGACCTGCAGGACCAGGCCATGGGTTACGGCATCGATCACAGCCGCTACCAGGAGAACAAGCGGGCCGTGAAGGACAAGAACTTCGGGCCGCTGATCAAGACCATCATGACCCGGTGCATTCACTGCACGCGCTGCGTCAGGTTCGCCACCGAGGTGGCCGGGGTGCCGGAATTGGGCGCCACGGGGCGTGGCGAACATACGGAAATCGGCACCTACGTGGAGCACGCGATCTCGTCCGAATTGTCGGGCAACATGATCGACCTCTGCCCGGTGGGTGCGCTGACGTCCGGGCCCTACGCCTTCACCGCCAGGCCCTGGGAATTGAAAAAGACGGAATCCATTGACGTCATGGATGCCGTCGGCTGCAACATCCGGGTCGATGCCCGGGGGCCCGAGGTGTTCCGCGTGCTGCCGCGCCTCAATGAGGACGTCAACGAGGAGTGGATTTCCGACAAGACACGGTTCGCCTGCGACGGCCTGAAACGTCAGCGCCTCGACAAGCCCTACGTGCGCCGCGACGGCAAATTGCAGCCGGCCACCTGGAACGAGGCCTTCGCCGCCATTTCCGAGGCGACAAAGGGCGTTTCCGGAAGCGCCATGGCGGCCATCGCCGGCAACCTCGCCGATTGCGAATCCATGCTTGCCTTGAAGGACCTGATGACGGCCCTCGGATCCGCCAACATCGATTGCCGCCAGGACGGGGCCAAGCTGGACCCCAAGGTGCGCGCCTCCTATCTGTTCAACTCCACCATCAGCGGCATCGATCTGGCCGACGCACTGCTGCTGGTGGGCTGCAATCCGCGTCTCGAGGCGCCGGTGCTGAACGCCCGCATCCGCAAGCGCTGGATCACCGGCGGGCTGCAGGTGGCGGTGATCGGCGAGGAAACGGACCTCACCTACGATTCCGAATACCTGGGCGACGGCATCGAAGCCCTGCAGGCCATCGCCGACGGCAAGGGCGCCTTCGCCAAGCGCATGAAGCAGGTGGAAGAGGCGATGATCGTCCTTGGCCAGGGCGTGCTGCAGCGCGCCGACGGCGCCGCCATCATGGCCCTGGCCCGCCAGATCGCCGAGGATTGCGGCATGATCACCAGCCGTTGGAACGGCTTCAACGTGTTGCACACGGCGGCGGCACGGGTCGGCGGCCTGGATCTGGGCTTCGTGCCGGGCGAGGGGGGCCGTGACGTCGCCGGCATCCTCGATGGTGCGTCCAAAGGCGACATCAAGCTGGTCTATCTGCTGGGCGCCGACGAAATCGACATGCAGAGCCTGGGCGACGCCTTCGTCGTCTATCAGGGGCATCACGGCGACGCCGGCGCGCATCGGGCCGACGTGATCCTGCCGGGTGCGGCCTACTCGGAAAAGAACGGTACCTACGTGAACACGGAAGGCCGCGTCCAACTGGCCCAGCGCGCCATCTTCCCGCCGGGCGACGCGCGGGAGGACTGGGCCATCATCCGCGCGCTTTCAGAGGTTCTGGGCCACAAGCTGCCCTATGACGATCTGCGCGCCGTGCGCTCGCGCATGGTCGAGGTGAACGGCCTGTTCCTGAACGTGAACCAGGCGACACCGGCAACCTGGGAGGATTTCGGCACGCCCGGGGAGATTTCCGAGGCCCCCTTCGCCTCCAGTATCGACAATTTCTACATGACCGACCCCATCAGCCGCGCCTCGGTGACCATGGCGCGCTGCACGGAGACCTTCGGCGGCGGCGACGAAAGGAAGACCGGAACCGATGGCTGAACTCTGGGACGCCTATATCTGGCCGACGGCCTGGATCGTCATCAAGATCGTGGCGATCGTCATCCCCGTGATGCTGTCCGTGGCCTACCTGACCTATGCGGAACGCAAGGTCATCGGCGCCATGCACCTGCGCAAGGGCCCCAACGTGGTCGGCCCCTTCGGCCTGCTGCAGCCCATCGCCGACGGGGTCAAGCTGTTCCTGAAAGAGACCATCATTCCGGCCGGCGCCAACCGGGGCGTGTTCATTTTGGCGCCGTGCATCACCTTCATCCTGGCCCTGGTCGCCTGGTCGGTGATTCCCTTCGACGAGCAGATGGTTCTGGCCGACATCAACGTCGGCATCCTTTATCTGTTCGCCATCTCATCGCTAGGGGTCTACGGCATCCTGATGGCCGGGTGGGCGTCGAATTCCCGCTACGCTTTCCTGGGCGCCATGCGCTCGGCGGCCCAGATGGTCTCCTACGAAGTCTCCATGGGCTTCATCATCATTACCGTGCTTCTGTGCGTCGGGTCCCTGAACCTGTCCGACATCGTGCTCGCCCAGAAAGGCCAGTACGGCATGTTCAACTGGTTCGCCTTTCCGCTGTTTCCCATGGCGGTGATCTTCTTCATCTCGACGCTGGCGGAAACCAACCGCCATCCCTTCGACTTGCCGGAGGCGGAGGCAGAACTGGTCGCCGGCTACAACGTCGAATACTCGGCCATGACCTTCGCGCTCTTCTTCCTGGGTGAATACGCCAACATGATCCTCATGTCCGGGATGACCACGGTGCTGTTCCTGGGTGGCTGGCTGCCGCCCTTCGACATCGCCCCCTTCAACTGGATTCCGGGACCCATCTGGTTGGCCGCGAAGATTGCCTTCTGCCTGTTCATCTTCCTTTGGGTGCGGGCGACCTTCCCGCGCTACCGCTATGACCAGCTCATGCGGCTGGGATGGAAGGTGTTCCTGCCGATTTCACTGGCCGCCGTGGCGATCGTCGGCGGCGCGCTTGTTGCCTTTGACTGGCTGCCGGTCAAGGGATAGGGAGAACCGATATGAGTTTCATATCAAAAGGCGCCAAGACGATCCTTCTCGCCGAACTCGTGAGCGGCATGGCCTTGACGCTGCGCTATATGTTCCGGCCCAAGCTGACGGTCAACTACCCTTATGAGAAGGGCCCGCTGAGCCCGCGGTTCCGGGGCGAACACGCGCTCCGGCGCTACCCCAACGGCGAGGAGCGCTGCATCGCGTGCAAGCTCTGCGAGGCCATCTGCCCGGCCCAGGCCATCACCATCGAGGCCGAGCCCCGCGACGACGGCTCGCGCCGCACCACCCGCTACGACATCGACATGACCAAGTGCATCTACTGCGGCTACTGCGAGGAAGCCTGCCCGGTGGACGCCATCGTCGAGGGACCGAATTTCGAATACGCCACGGAAACCCGCGAAGAACTGCTGTACGACAAGGACAAGCTGCTCGCCAACGGCGACCGTTGGGAAACGGAAATCGGCGAGCGGCTCCGGGTTGACGCGCCTTACCGCTAGGCGGAACGAAGGACCGAGAGGAAAGCTTAGAGAAGATGATCCAAGCCCTGGCCTTTTACATGTTTGCGCTGACCGCCGTGGCCGCCGCCGTGCTGGTCATCTCGGCGCGCAATCCGGTGCATTCGGTGCTGTTCCTGATCCTCACCTTCTTCAACGCGGCGGGGCTGTTCGTGCTGCTGGGGGCCGAGTTCCTGGCGATGATCCTGGTGGTCGTCTACGTGGGCGCGGTGGCCGTGCTGTTCATGTTCGTGGTCATGATGCTGGACATCAACTTCGTCGAGCTGCGCCAGGGATTCCTGCAATACCTGCCCATCGGCGGGCTCATCGGCATCGTCATGCTGGCCGAGCTGCTGGTCCTGGTGGGCGGTTGGGTGATCACGCCCGAGGCGGCGAAAAGCGGTTCCGCGCCGGCCCCGGCACCGGACGTGACCACCAACACCCATGCCTTGGGCGAGATCATCTACACCAACTACATCTACCTGTTCCAGGCCGCCGGCATGGTGCTGCTGGTGGCGATGATCGGTGCCATCGTGCTGACCCATCGCCAGCGGGTCGGGGTCAAGAAGCAGGTCATCGGCGACCAGCTGGCCAGGCGCGCCGAGGAGACGGTGGAAGTCCGCAAGGTCGAAGTGGGGAAGGGCATCTGATGCTTGATATCGGTCTCTCCCATTACCTGACGGTCGCCGCCATGCTGTTTACCATCGGCATCTTCGGCATATTCCTGAACCGCAAGAACGTCATCATCATCCTCATGTCGGTGGAACTGATGCTGCTTGCCGTGAACATCAACCTGGTGGCGTTCTCCGCTGAGTTGGGCGACCTGGTGGGCCAGGTGTTCGCCATGTTCGTGTTGACCGTGGCCGCCGCCGAGGCGGCCGTGGGGCTGGCCATCCTGGTGGTCTTCTTCCGTAACCGCGGCAGCATCGCCGTCGAAGACATCAACGTGATGAAGGGCTGAGGGAGCGATCATGCTGGATATCCTCGTCGTCTTCCTGCCGCTCCTGGGCTCGGTCCTCGCCGGGATCATCACTTTCGTACCGGCCGCCGACAAGGCCAAGCAGCACGCCCTGGACCTGGCCGCCCAGTGGGTCACCTGTGGTGGCCTGGTGCTGTCCATGGTTTGCGCCATCTTCGTCTTCTGGGACGTGGCCATGGGCGGCAACGCCCGCACCACGGAACTGTTCACCTGGATCGATTCCGGCGCGCTGGAGGTTTCCTGGGCGCTCAAGGTGGACACGCTGACCGCCGTGATGATGATCGTCGTCACCGTGGTTTCGGCCATGGTCCATATCTATTCCGTCGGCTACATGCACCATGATCCCTGCATTCCCAGGTTCATGTGCTATCTGAGCCTGTTCACCTTCTTCATGCTGATGCTGATCACCGCCGACAACCTGGTGCAGCTGTTCTTCGGCTGGGAAGGGGTGGGCCTGGCCTCCTACCTGCTGATCGGCTTCTGGTACAACAAACCGTCGGCCAACGCCGCCGCCATCAAGGCCTTCCTGGTCAACCGGGTCGGCGACTTCGGCTTCGCGCTGGGCATCTTCGCCGTGTTCATGATGTTCCAGACGGTGCATCTGGACACCATCTTCGCCGCCGCCGCCGACAAGAAGGACGCCACCTTCGTCATCTTCGATACGGAATTCCACGCGCTCACAACATGCTGTCTGTTGTTGTTCGTCGGCGCCATGGGCAAGTCGGCCCAGTTGGGGCTGCATACCTGGCTACCGGACGCCATGGAGGGCCCGACGCCGGTCTCCGCCCTGATCCACGCGGCAACCATGGTCACCGCCGGGGTGTTCATGGTGGCGCGCCTGTCGCCCATCTTCGAGTACTCGGAAACGGCGCTGATGGTGGTCACCCTGGTCGGCGCCTCGACGGCCATCTTCGCCGCCACGGTGGGCTGCGTGCAGAACGACATCAAGCGCGTCATCGCCTATTCCACCTGTTCGCAGTTGGGCTACATGTTCTTCGCCTGCGGCGTCTCGGCCTATTCGGCGGGCATCTTCCACCTGATGACCCACGGGTTCTTCAAGGCGCTGCTGTTCCTGGGCGCCGGCTCGGTGATCCACGCCATGTCCGACGAACAGGACATGCGCAAAATGGGCGGCATCTGGAAGATGATTCCCGTCACCTATGCGCTCATGTGGATCGGCTCGCTTGCCTTGGCGGGCGTTCCGTTCTTCGCCGGTTTCTATTCCAAGGACATCATCCTGGAGGCGGCTTACGCGGCAAGCACGGGTATCGGATACTACGCCTTCTGGCTCGGCATCACCGCCGCCTTCCTGACCGCCTTCTATTCCTGGCGGTTGCTGTTCATGACCTTCCACGGCGCGCCCCGGGCCGACGAGAAGACCATGGCTCACGTCCATGAGAGCCCGAAGGTGATGATCCTGCCGCTTTTCGTTTTGGCCGCCGGAGCCGTCTTCGCCGGGTACCTGGGTTACGAGAGTTTCGTCGGCCACAAGGCGGCGGAGTTCTGGGGCAACTCGATCCTCATCCTGGACAATCACCCGGCGCTCGCGAACGCCCTTCAGGTGCCGCTCTGGGTCAAGCTGGCGCCGATCGTTGTCGGCGTCCTCGGCATCGGCCTGGCCTACGTGCTCTACATCATGCGCACGGACCTGCCCGGCAAGCTCGCCGACGCCTTCAAGGGACTCTATCAGTTCGTGCTCAACAAGTGGTACTTCGATGAACTCTACGACTGGATGTTCGTCAGGCCCTCCTTCGCGCTGGGGCGCGGCTTCTGGCGGGTCATCGACGGCTGGATCATCGACGGCCTCGGCCCCGACGGCATTTCCAGCGCCGTTCGGGTCATGGCGCGGCGCGTCGCCGCCCTGCAGTCGGGCTATCTCTATCATTACGCCTTCGCCATGCTGATCGGCGTGGTGGTGATCATTTCCTGGTATCTCCTGGCGCACGTTGGATGAGTGAGGGTTGAATAGAACATGACAAGCTTCCCCATCCTCTCGCTGGTGACCTTCCTACCCGTTGTCGGGGTGATCGCCATCCTGTTCATCCGCGGCGACGAGAAGATCGTCGCCCAGAACGCCCGCTTCGTGGCGCTGTGGACGACGCTCTGCACCTTCGGCCTGTCGCTGTATCTGTGGTTCCGCTTCGATCGCACCACGGCGGAGTTCCAGTTCGTCGAGAAGTTCGAGTGGATGCCCATCCTGGGGCTCAAGTACCACATGGGCATCGACGGCATCTCCATGCTGTTCGTGCTGCTGACCACGCTTCTGTCCCTGCTTTGCGTGCTCGCCAGTTGGGAAGCCATCCAGTCCCGGGTGAAGGAGTACATGATCTCCTTCCTGATCCTGGAGATCATGATGGTCGGCATGTTCTGCGCCTTGGATCTGATGGTCTTCTACATCTTCTTCGAAGGCGTCTTGATCCCCATGTTCCTGATCATCGGCGTCTGGGGCGGGCCGAGGCGTGTCTATTCGGCCTTCAAGCTGTTCCTCTACACGCTGCTGGGCTCGGTGCTCATGCTGCTGGCCATGTTCGCCATGTTCCTGGACGCCGGCACCACGGACATCCCGAAACTGCTGACCCACAGCTTCCCGGCCGGCCTGCAGACCTGGCTGTTCCTGGCCTTCTTCGCGTCGTTTGCCGTCAAGGTGCCCATGTGGCCGGTGCACACCTGGCTGCCGGACGCCCACGTGGAAGCGCCGACGGCGGGCTCGGTGATCCTGGCCGGCGTGCTGTTGAAGTTTGGCGGCTACGGCTTCCTCAGGTTCTCTCTGCCCATGTTCCCGCTGGCCTCGGCCGATTTCACGCCGATGATCTATGCCCTTTCCATCGTCGCCGTGGTCTATACCTCCTTGGTGGCGCTGGCCCAGGAGGACATGAAGAAACTGATCGCGTACTCGTCCGTGGCCCACATGGGCTTCGTCACCATCGGCGCCTTCACCATGACCACCCAGGGCATCGAGGGCGCCATCTACGTGATGCTCAGCCACGGTGTCGTCTCCGCCGCCTTGTTCCTGATCGTCGGCGTCGTCTATGACCGGATCCATTCGCGCGAAATTGAGGCCTACGGTGGCCTGGTCCACCGAATGCCGGGCTACGCCATGGTGTTTATGTTCTTCATGCTGGCCTCCGTGGGCCTGCCGGGCACCGGCGGCTTCATCGGCGAGTTCCTGGTCCTGCTGGGTGCCTTCCAGGTCAATACCTGGGTCTGCGCCCTGGCGGCGCTGGGCGTCATCCTGGGCGCGGCCTACATGCTGTACCTCTACCGCCGGGTGATCTTCGGGGAGATGACCAAGGACAGCCTGAAGAAGATCATGGACATGAGCCCCCGGGAATGGGCCGTGTTCGCGCCGCTGATCATCCTGACCTTCTGGATGGGCATCTATCCGACGCCGTTCCTGGATATCATGCATGTCTCCGTCGCCAACCTCATGGACCAGGTGCAGACGGCCCAGGCCGCCGCCGCCAAGATGATGGTCGCCGGCCAGTAAGACCAAGGAGAAAGTGACCGAAATGGCCAATGCCGCGTATCCCGATCTGATCCCCGCCTTGCCGGAGCTTTTCCTGGCGGTGATCATCATGGCCTTGCTCATGTTCGGCGTTTTCCAGAAGGGCGGCCGCGCCGAACAGGACGTCACCTCGTTCCGCTACGTCGTGTTCATGAGCGTCGTGGCGCTGCTGTTGGCGGTACTGCTGGCCACCATGCTGGCCGGCGACAAGCGCCTGCTTACCTTCAGCGGCATGTTCGTCTCCGACGGCTACGCCGTGTTCTGCAAGGTTCTCGTGTTGATGGGCTCGGCCGGCACCCTGATCATCGCCAAGGGGTTCCTGGAGCGTCAGAACCTGGCCCGGTTCGAATATCCCATCCTGGTGGTCTTCGCGACCCTGGGCATGATGATGATGATCTCGGCGAACGACCTCATCAGCCTGTATCTGGGGCTCGAGATGCAGAGCCTGTCGCTCTACGTGATCGCCGCCTTCCAGCGCGACGACACGCGCTCCACGGAAGCCGGCCTCAAGTACTTCGTGCTGGGCGCGCTGGCGTCCGGCATGCTGCTCTACGGCTCGTCCCTGGTCTACGGGTTCACCGGGACCACCAATTTCGACGTGCTGGGGCAGATGTTCGCCGACGGCAAGCCGGTGGGTACGGGCATGATCTTCGGCATCGTCTTCATCCTGGCCGGGCTGGCCTTCAAGGTCTCCGCCGTGCCCTTCCACATGTGGACGCCGGACGTCTACGAGGGCGCGCCGACGCCGGTCACCGCCTTCTTCGCCGTGGCGCCGAAGATCGCCGCCCTGGCGCTGTTCATGCGGGTCATGGTCGGCCCCTTCGGGGATCTTTTAGCCCAATGGCAGCAGATCGTCATCTTCGTCTCGCTCGCATCCATGATCCTCGGCGCCTTCGCCGCCGTCGCCCAGCGCAACATCAAACGCCTGATGGCCTACAGTTCCATCGGCCACGTGGGCTACGCGCTCATCGGCCTGGCCGTCGGCACGGAAGCGGGCGTGCGGGCCGTGCTCATTTATCTGGCCATCTATCTGTTCATGAACATCGGCACCTTCGCCTGCATCCTGGCCATGCGCCGGGGCGGCCGCATGGTCGAGGGCATCAACGACCTGGCCGGGCTCGGCAAGACCCATCCCTTGCTGGCCGCCGCCTTGGCCGTGTTCATGTTCTCCATGGCTGGCATCCCGCCGCTGGCCGGCTTCTTCGGCAAGCTCTACGTGTTCCTCGCCGCCATCGAGGCGGAGCTCTACGCCCTCGCCGTGATCGGCGTGCTGACCAGCGTGGTCGGCGCCTTCTACTACCTGCGCATCATCCGGATCATGTACTTCGATGACGCCGAGGACCCCCTGGACCGGCCCGTGGAACGCGAGATCGGGGTGATCCTGACGGTCACCAGCCTGGTCATCGTGCTGTTCTTCGCCTATCCGGCCCCGGTGGTCGCCAACGCCGCGGCGGCGGCGGCGGCGCTGTTCGCGGGCTGAAGCCCCTTGACCCATGCTCACCCCCCGGCTGCCCTCGGTCTATAACCTCGTTTCCCTGGAAACCGTCACCTCCACCAACGACGAAGCCCGCAAGCTGGCCGCCCAGGGCGAAGAAGCCGCACCCGATGGCACCATCGTCTGGGCCCTGGAGCAGACCGCCGGTCGGGGCCGGCGCGGCCGGCAATGGACGTCGCCCAAGGGGAATCTCTACACCTCTTTGATCCTGCGTCCCGAGGTGCCGGCCCGGGAAGCGGCGCAGCTGAGCTTCGTCGCCGCGCTGGGTCTCTACGATTCGCTCGGCACGCTCAGCGACCCGGGCCACCAGATCCACATGAAATGGCCCAACGACATCCTGTTGCAGGAGAAGAAGGTGGCGGGAATCCTGCTCGAATCGGAAAGCAGCGGCGACGGCGGCCTGGACTGGGTGATCGTCGGGGTCGGCCTGAACGTCGCGTCTTATCCGGAAGACGCCGCCTATCCGGCAACCTCGCTCCGGGCCGAAAACTGGCCGACCACCGTCGACCAGGCCCTCGAAGCCTACGCGCGGAGTTTCCTGGGCTGGGCCAACCGCTGGGTGGAGGAGGGGTTCCAACCGGTCCGCAAGACCTGGCTGCAGCGCTGCATGGGATTGGGCGAGCCGTTGGAGGTCCGCCTGGAGACGGAAACCATCACCGGCATCTTCAAGGATATGGACGAAGACGGCGCCCTGGTCCTGGACCAGGACGGGACGGAACGCCGCATCGCCGCCGGCGACGTCTACTTCCCCGCCAACTGATCGGAGCCGCCATGTTACTGGCCATCGATTCGGGTAACACCAACACCGTCTTCGCCGTGTTCGACGATGACGGCGAGGTCAGGGGCGAGTGGCGGTCGTCCACCACCGGCAAGCGCACCGCCGACGAATACGGCATCTGGCTCGAGCAGTTGCTGCAGATGAAGGGCCTGGAGCGCGCCCACATCGACGCCGCGATCATCTCCACGGTGGTCCCCGCGACCCTGTTCGCCCTGAAGACGCTGTGTGAGAACTGCTTCGACTGCCGCCCCCTGGTGGTCGGCGATGCGGACGTCGATCTGGGCGTCGGCGTGCTTGTCGACAAGCCCGAAGAAGTGGGTGCGGACCGACTGGTCAACACGGTCGCCGCCTTCGACAAATACGGCGGGCCGCTGATCGTCGTCGATTTCGGCACCGCCACCACCTTCGACGTCATCGGCGACGACGGCAGCTACGTGGGCGGGGTCATCGCGCCGGGGGTCAATCTGTCCCTGAAGGCCCTGCACAAGGCCGCGGCGAAACTGCCGCGCATCGGCGTCGAACGGCCGGCGGCGGTGATCGGCAAGGCGACGGTGCCGGCCATGCAGTCCGGGATCTTCTGGGGCTACGTCAGCCTCATCGAGGGCATCGTCGCCCGCATCCGCGACGAATACGGCGGCCAACTGGAGGTCATCGCCACCGGCGGCCTGGCGCCCCTGTTCACCGAGGCCACGGACGTCATCAAGTGCGCCGACGGGGACCTGACGCTGCGCGGCCTGCTGGCCATCCATCGACGGAACGCCGGATGAGCGACGAGACCCTCGACGAACTGCTGTTCGTCCCCCTGGGCGGCGCCGGCGAGATCGGCATGAACCTGAACCTCTACGGGTTCGGTCCGCCCGGCGAGGAGACCTGGTTGATGATCGACCTGGGGGTCACCTTCAACGACGGCGAATTGCCGGGCGTCGACGTGATCATGCCCGACCCCACCTTCATCGAGGAACGCCGCGACAGACTGGCGGCCATCGTGCTGACCCACGCCCACGAGGACCATATCGGCGCCGTCCAGTACCTCTGGCCGAGGCTGCGGTGCCCCATCTACGCGACCCCGTTCACCGTCTCCGTGCTGCGGCGCAAGCTCTCCGAGACCGATTTCGCCGACCAGGTGGAGATCAACGAGGTGGCGCTGGGCAGCCGCTTCGCCATCGGCCCCTTCGATCTGGAACTGGTGACCCTCACCCATTCCATCCCCGAGCCCAACGCCATCGCGCTCACCACGCCGCTCGGCACCGTCCTACACACGGGCGATTGGAAATTCGATCCGGACCCGGTGGTCGGAACGCCGGCGGACGAGGCGACGCTCCGGCGCATCGGCGAGGAGGGGACCCTCGCCGTGGTCTGCGATTCCACCAACGTGTTCACGCCGGGCGATTCGGGCTCCGAGGCGGACATCCTGGAGAACCTGACGGAGATCATCGCCGGCTGCACCGGCCAGGTGGCCGTCGCCTGCTTCGCCACCAACGTGGCCAGGCTGGAGACCATCGCCGCCGCGGCCCGGGCCAACGGCCGCGACGTGGTGCTGGCCGGCCGTTCGCTGAAGCGGATCACCGAAGCGGCCCGGGAGAACGGCTATCTGGCCGGGGTCCCGGCCTTCCTGGCGGAAGAGGACGCCGGCTTCCTGCCCGACGACAGGACCCTGATCATCTGCACCGGCAGCCAGGGCGAGCCGCGCGCCGCGCTGGCCCGGGTCGCCGTCGGCGACCACCCCAGGATCATCCTCAAGGACGGCGATACGGTGATCTTCTCGTCGCGCATGATCCCCGGAAACGAACGCGCCATCTATCGCCTGCAGGCCAACCTGATCCGGCGCGGGGTGCGGGTCGTGACGCCGCGCGACGCCATGATCCATGTCTCCGGCCATCCGGCCCGCGACGAACTGGCCCGCATGTACCAGCACTTGAGGCCGCGCATCGCGGTACCCGTGCACGGGGAGTTCGCGCACCTCATGGAACACGCGGAACTGGCCCGGGAATGCCAGGTGCCCGAGGCCCTGGTCGCCGAAAACGGCGCCGCCGTGCGCCTGGCGCCGGGGCGTGGCGAGATCGTCGATCACGTGCCCGCCGGGCGGCTATCGCTGGACGGCAACCGCACCGTGCCCATCGACAGCGAGGTCATCAAGAGCCGCATCCGCACCATGTGGCACGGTTTCGCCGTGGTCACGGTGGTCCTGGACGGCGCCAAGCTGGCCTGCGAGCCGCAGATCACCACCTCGGGGCTTCTGGAGGTCGAGGACGACCCGATCCTGGATACGGTTCGGCTTGCCGTTCGGGAAGCGATGGATACACTGTCCCCGGACGCGAGCCGGGCCGATGATCTGGTGGTCTCGGAAGCGGCGCGGATCGCCGCGCGCCGGGCCTTCCGCCGGTTGTTCGACAAACGGCCCATAACACGCGTTCACCTTGTCCGCTTGGATGAATGGATCGAACCGGAGGAGTAGTCAGCATGATCGGTCGTCTCAATCACGTCGCCATTGCCGTCCCCGACCTGGACGCCGCCGCCGCCACCTACAAGAACACCCTGGGCGCCACGGTTTCGGATCCCGACGAGATCCCCGAACACGGCGTCACCGTGGTGTTCGTGGAACTGCCGAACACCAAGATCGAACTGCTGCATCCCCTGGGCGAAAACTCGCCCATCGCGGCTTTCCTGGCCAAGAACCCGGCCGGCGGCATGCACCACGTCTGCTACGAGGTCGACGACATCATCGCCGCCCGCGACCGCATGCAGGCGGAAGGTGCGCGCGTCATCGGCGACGGCGAGCCGAAGATCGGCGCCCACGGCAACCCGGTTCTGTTCCTGCATCCGAAGGACTTCTGCGGCACCCTGGTCGAGCTCGAACAGGCCTGAGGGGAAGCGGGGCGTGAGTCTCACCGCCGGTCTGGCCATCTACCTGGTTTTCTGGTGGCTCACCCTGTTCCTGGTGCTGCCCTTCGGGATCAGCCGGGTCGATCCCGATGACCTGCTGCCGGGCGAGGACCCGGGGGCGCCCGCGAAGCCCCGACTGATGAAGAAATTCGCCATCACCACGGCGCTTTCCCTGGTGTTCTTCGCAATCTTCTACTTCGTTCAGGATTCCGGCTGGATCAGCTTCCGCGAATAAGCCTTCACAGGCCCCAGCGCCCGGCCAGCCCGGGATCGAGGGCTTGCTTCAACACCGCACGCAACTGGGTACGCTCGGCGTCGCTCACGCTCAATGCGTCCGTATCCGGCGCCTTCACGTAGTCGTCCCGGGCCGGGGCCGGGAAATCCGTCACCGGGCAGGCCAAGTGCCGGCAGATTTCCGCCATGGTTTCCGGATAGGCGTCGCGCAGGTCCTCGTAGCGGACGGCGCTCAAGTTTTCATGCCGTTCCGTCGCCGCCAGCCATTCCGAAACATGAACCAGCCAGCGCTCGATCATGGTCGCCGCCTGGTTCATCTGGTAGCGCATGAGGCGTCCCGACGGCTGGGCCCGGGCGAATTCGGCGACATTTTCGGCGCGCGGTCCCTCCCGCCAGGGCCAGCCGGCGACGAATTTCCAGAAGCTCTCCATGACCGCCACGGGATCGCGGTAGACGTAGAGGAACCGGGCCTTGCCGGCCAGTTCATCCAGGACCTCGGCGAAGAAGGCGTACTGGTGATGGGATTTCAGCACGTTGGCCGTATGCTCGGCGGCCAGGGCTTCCAGCAGGTTCGCCAGGATATCCGGCTGGTGGAAGTTGATGTTGATGTCCGTGTGGTCCAGGTCCAGATAGGGCGCCGTGGTATAGCCGCAACAGGCCGCGACGGCGTTCATCAGGAAATGATTGCCGGAGCGTTCGTGGCCGACCACCACGGCCAAGGGGCGCGGGCCGCCGAACCGCGACAGGTTGACTTGGATTTCCATCGGGCTACCGTGCCCGAACCCGCCAACACTGACAAGGAAACGCCCGTGTCCAGCTACTGCGAAAGCGCCCCCGGCCATGAATTCCACGGCCCCTATCACGATACGGAATACGGCTTCCCGACGGATGACGAGACGGTGCTGTTCGAACGGCTGGCCCTGGAAATCATGCAGGCGGGCCTGTCCTGGCTTTTGGTGCTGAAGAAGCGGGCCGCCATGAACGCCGCCTTCTCAGGCTTCGAGGTGGACAGGGTGGCCGCGTTTACCGACGCGGACCGGACGCGCCTCCTGGCCGACGAAGGGATCATCCGAAACCGCCTGAAGGTCAACGCCATCATCCACAATGCCGGGGTGATCCAGGATCTCAGGCACAGCCACGGCGGCTTCGCCGCCTGGATCGCGGCGCACCATCCGCTGCCCAAGGCCGAGTGGGTGAAGCTGTTCAAGAAGACCTTCAAGTTCACCGGCGGCGAGATCACCGGCGAGTTCCTGATGAGCACCGGCTACCTGCCCGGCGCGCACGGGGCCGATTGTCCGGTTTTCGCGGAAATCGCCCGGCTTGATCCGCCGTGGATGAGGGCCGATCCGGCCATCTATGGCTGAGCCCCGTTCCAAGACGCCACCGGTGCGGCCGAACCCGCAGCAACATAAGGGTTTATCGGCGAAGCGAAATTTCATACGGTTGTATGCCTAAGGATCAAGCTTGTCAGCATGAACGGAACGATCGTGGCAACGGCGGTCGAAACGCAATCGGTCATCCGTGACGAAGACACGGATTCCCTCTCGGCCCTCCCCATGGGCATCCTGCCCCTGGTGACCGTGTCCCTGCGCGACGTCAAGATGATCAAGAACAATCAACTGGAAAGCGTCATCGAGATGTTCGAGGACGCGGCCACGGGGGCCGGCCACGTGGCGCCCCTGAAACTCCACCAGGCCTTCAGCGGCGTCCCCAACGACGATTTCCAAATCGTCAACAATGTCGCCAAGCTGCACAGTTTCGACGTCTACAGCCTGCGAATCTCGCTCCGGGATCTCGGCATCAAGGTAAACGACCACAAGCACCTGCAGCTCTCGCCGGGCATGAAGAAGGAACTGGACGTCTACGTGCGCCCCTTCACCGAAAGGCTGATCCGCAACATCTACGGCGGCGACACCCCGGAGGCGGAAACCGTCGACGTCACCCAGTTGTTGAAGGACCCGGACGTGAAGCGCACCCGGGCCAAACTGAAACTCATCGCCACCCAACTCAAGGTCGGCCTCGGCGACGTGCCGCAGTTCCTGGAGGACTACGGAGATATTTATCTCTCCATCGCCTATTACCGCCACTGCATGGACGACATGCTGCCCCTGGTCGATGATTTCGTCGCCGGCCTGGAGACCATCATGGCCAACCACCAACTGAGGCAGAACCCGGACATCGCCAATACCTGCAAGCGGCTCAACGGCCGGGTGCAGAAGATCCGCGAGGTCCTGCAGGGCCGGTTCCAGCTTTTCGCCCAGACCACGGATGAGATGTGGCAGGACATGAGCGCCGAGAATTTCGCCAACTTCAAGGTCATGGTGGAGGAGAACCACGCGGCGCTGGGCGGCCTGTTATGCAAGCTGACGGTGAAGATGAACGCCTGGCACGGCAAGTTCCCGTCCCGCGACATGGCGGGCCCGGCGCGCATGGCGGATTTCGTCCTCACGGACATGCGCCACGGGTTCTGATCGTCGGAAACCTTCTCAGGCGAGGGCCGCGGGGCGCAGCGATTCCTTGGCCGGATCCAGATCGAAACGTTTTGACGCGATCCAGCCGCCCGCCAGGATCGCCGCCATGGCCAGCACGGAGCCCAGCGACAGGGTGGAGAGCCCGGTGATCCCCTGGCCGATGGTGCAACCCAGCGCCAGCACCCCACCCATGCCCATGAGCGCGCCGCCGGCCATGTAGTCGAGCATCTCTTCGGGCGCCGTGAAACCGCGGAGCCGGAAGGTGCCGTCGGCCCGGGCGACGAGGAAGGCGCCGGCGATGACGCCGCCGACCACGGCGATGCCGAAACTGACGGTGGCCCCGGTGAAAGTCATGAGGTACTGGAGCCCGTCACCCACGGGCCGCGCAAAGCTGATGGAAAGGAGCGGCGCCGGCTCGAAGGGATCGGCGCCGACGATACCCGTCACCGCCCAGCCGGCGGCCACCAGAAGCCCCACGGCAGCACCCGATAGCACGTAAAGCGGTGTCCCGCGGAAGGCGGCGTCCTTGAAACAGAACCCCAGCAGGCCGGCGGCGACAAACGCGGCCGCGGCCATGCGGCCATGGCCGGGATCGAGGCCCATTGTGGCGGCCAGCAGCTCGGGCATCCCCTGGGAGCCCGCCAATTGAATGTCCGTCAGGCCCTCCAGCCATTCGCGCCCCAGCCCGGTGAACCCGCGCAGCGTCATGTAGGCGAAGATGCCGAGGAAGATGAGCGCCACCAGGGAGCGCAGATCGCCGCCGCCGACCCGGATCAGGGTGCGCCCGCCGCAGCCCCGGGCCATGACCGTCCCGTAACCGAACATGAGGCCGCCCAGGATCGCCCCGAGCCACCCCAGCGCCGGGCTCAGGTAGAGGCTGCGGCCGAGCTCCAGGGCGCCGGCCCCGTGCAGGGCGTGGACGCCGAGCATGGCCACGGCCACCGCCAGCAGCCAGGCCCGGAGGCGCCGGTAATCGCCGTAGATGACGATATCGGCCAGCGATCCCAGCACGCAGAAATCCCCCCAGCGCGTCACCGCGCCGAAAGCCAGGCCGATACCCAGGCCCCAAAGGCCCAGCAGTGTGGAAACCGGCAGGTCTTCCAAGAAATCCTCCTTCAGGGGCCGGGTATTCTACAGCCCCGCGGCGGGAAAGGGGAGGGCCGAGCCCTCACAACACCACGAACTTCACCACGAACAGCCCCGCCAGCACCCAGACCGCCGGACCGGTCTCGTCGGCGCGCCCCGACAGGGCCTTGATGACCACGTAGCTGATGAAGCCGAAGCCGATGCCCGTGGCGATGGAGAAGGTCAGCGGCATGGCGATGGCGGTGATCACGGCGGGGGCCACGTCGGTGATGTCGTCCCAGTCGATCTCCGAGAGGCCGCGGACCATCAAACACGCCACGAACAGGAGCGCCGGCGCCGTGGCGTAGGCGGGGATGGTGCCGGCCAGCGGCGACAGGAACAGACACGCCAGGAACAAGAGCGCCACCACCACGGCGGTCAGGCCGGTGCGGCCGCCGGCGTTGATGCCGGACGCGCTTTCGATGTAGCTGGTGGTGGTCGAAGTGCCGAACATGGCGCCGGCGATGGTCGCCGTGCTGTCGGCCATGAGCGCCTTGCGGAGGCGCGGCAGGCGGCCGTTCTCGTCCAACAGGCCGGCCCGGTGGGCGAGGCCGACGAGGGTTCCGGCGGTGTCGAACAGATCGACGAACAGGAAGGCGAAGACGATGGCCACCAGGCCGACGTTGAGCGCGCCCTTGATGTCCATCTGCATGAAGGTGGGCCCCAGGGAAGGCGGCATGGAGACGACGCCCGTGTTCTCCGAGACGCCGCTCAGCACGCCGATCACGGTGACGCCGATGATGGCGATGATGATGGCGCCGGGAATGCGCCGGGCCGTGAGGATGGCGATGGCCAGGAACCCGACGGTGGCCAGCAGGGGTTCGGGCTTTTTGAGGTTACCCAGGCTCACCAGGGTCGCCGGATGATCGACGACGATGCCGGCGTTCTTCAGCGCGATGATCGCCAGGAACAGGCCGATGCCCGCCGAGATGGCGATCTTCAGCGAGCGCGGGATGGCGTTGATGATCCATTCGCGCACCGGCAGGATGCTGAGCACCAAGAAGATCAGGCCCGACAGGAACACCGCGCCCAAGGCCACCTGCCAGGTGTGGCCCATGCCCAGCACGACGCCGTAGGTGAAATAGGCGTTGAGCCCCATGCCCGGCGCCAGGGCCACGGGATAGTTGGCGTAGAGCCCCATGATCGCCGTGCCGAGCGCCGCGGCCAGGCAGGTGGCGACGAACACGGCCCCCTTGTCCATGCCGGCGGCGGCCAGGATGTTGGGGTTGACGAAGATGATGTAGGCGAGGGTCAGGAAGGTGGTGACGCCGGCGATCACCTCGCGGCGTACGTCCGTGCCGTGCTCACTCAGCCCGAATAGACGCTCCAGCATGGTGATCTCCCCGAATCCGGCGGCCGAAATCTTCCCGGCCCCCTGATTAACCTTTTTTTAAAGGCGCGGGAATACCTTCGTGGGTAGAAAGCGCCGTTCCACAGAAAGTGGATGAGAAAAATGAAAAAATCCTTCGACGCCATTTACTTGGCTTTTTTGTGCTCGTTTCCCGTTTTGATGATCGTCCAGCCGTACCGGCTGTTTTAGGCGCGCGCCTTTGGCGCGGCCGCCGGTTTACCCGGTTTCCCCGGCGTCTCGACTCCCCGTCCGAAACGCCCCTCGGGGAACCTTCCACAGCCCCAGAGCACTCTAGGGCAACCCAGGCCGCGGTGCGTTACCAGACCTCCACGCACCGCGGCCAACGTGGAAGGCCGGAAAATCACCGCGAATTCGACTTTCCCGGCGTGGACATCCCGCGCCGCTTTGCCTAGATTGCTTGCGGTTTTCGGGCGGCCCCGCCGGGCCGGCCCAACTCTTCGAAGAGGCACGCATGCGTTTATCCCGCTACTTCCTGCCCACGCTGAAGGAAACGCCCGCCGAGGCGGAGATCGTCTCGCACCGCCTCATGCTCAGGGCCGGCATGATCCGCCAGTCCAGCGCCGGCATCTATTCGTGGCTGCCCCTGGGTTTCCGGGTGTTGAAGAAGATCGAACAGATCGTCCGCGAGGAACAGGACGCCATCGGCTGCCAGGAAGTCCTCATGCCGACCATCCAGCCGGCCGATCTGTGGCGCGAAAGCGGCCGCTACGACGACTATGGCCCGGAGATGCTGCGCATCCAGGACCGCCACGAGCGCGACATGCTCTACGGCCCCACCAACGAGGAACAGATCACCGAGATCTTCGCCCACTCGACCCGCAGCTACCGGGATCTGCCGAAGCTTCTGTATCACATCCAGTGGAAGTTCCGCGACGAGGTCCGGCCCCGCTTCGGGGTCATGCGCGGCCGCGAGTTCCTGATGAAGGACGCCTATTCCTTCGACCTGGACGCCGCCGGCGCGCGCCGGTCCTACAACAAGATGTTCGTCTCTTACCTGCGCACCTACGAGCGCATGGGGCTGACGGCCATTCCCATGGCCGCCGACACGGGCCCCATCGGCGGCGACATGAGCCACGAGTTCCTGATCCTGGCCGATACGGGCGAGAGCGAGATCGCGTGCCACAAGGATTTCCTGGACCGCCGTCTGACCGAGACGGAGATCGACTTCGAGGCCGACCTGCAGCCCATGGTGGACAGCTACACCAACCAGTACGCGGCCACCGACGAGAAGCGGGACGCCGACGCGGAAGCCGCCCTCGGCGACGACCTGGTGACCGCCCGGGGCATCGAGGTCGGCCATATCTTCTACTTCGGCACCAAGTATTCCGAGCCGCTGGGCGCCAAGGTCACCGACGCCGATGGCAATGAGGTGGTCCCGGAAATGGGTTCCTACGGCATCGGCGTGTCGCGGCTGGCCGGCGCCATCATCGAGGCGTCGCACGACGACGACGGCATCATCTGGCCGGAATCCGTCGCCCCCTTCAAGGTCGGGCTGATCAACCTGAAGGCCGGCGACGACGAATGCACGGCCGCCTGCGACAAGGCCTACGGCCAGTTGACGGGGAAGGGGGTCGAGGTGCTTTACGACGACCGCGACGCCCGGGCCGGGGCGAAGTTCGCCGACATGGACCTGGTGGGCCTGCCCTGGCAACTGGTGATCGGGCCCCGGGGCCTGAAATCGGGCACCGTCGAGTTGAAGAACCGGGCCAGCGGCGAGCGCGAGGAAATGAGCCTCGACAGCGCGCTCACCCGGCTTTTGGTCTGATCGGGCCGGGCCCGTGGAAATCGCCTTCCTGCTGTTCGACGGCACCACGCACCTGGATTCCGTCGGGCCCTACGAGGTCCTGCACAACCTGCCCGACGCCGACGTCAAGTTCGTCGCCAAGGCCAAGGGCACCTACCGGGACAAGTGCGGGATGCTTGGCCTGAGCGCCGATTTCACCCTGGCGGAGGTCAGCGCCCCGGATATCCTGGTGGTGCCGGGCGGCGGCGGCGCCGACGCGGCGGCCGAGGACCCGGAAATCACCGAATGGGTGAAGGCGGTCCATGAGACCACCACCTGGACCACGTCCGTCTGCACCGGCGCCCTGATCCTGGGCGGTGCCGGCGTGTTGAAGGGCCTGGTGGCGACCACCCACTGGCGGGCCATGGAGACGCTGGAATCCTACGGCGCCGAGCCGGTCCGCGAACGGGTCGTCCGGCAGGGCAAGGTGATCACCGCCGCCGGCGTCTCTTCCGGCATCGACATGGCCTTGACCCTGGCCGCCGAAATAGCCGGCGCGCAGGTGGCCAAGGCCATCCAGCTCGGCATCGAATACGACCCGGAGCCGCCGTTCCAGGCCGGCGACTTCACGGAAGCCCCGGCGGAGCGCATCGAGCTCTGGCGGTCCGGCATCAACAAAAACAAACGCTAGGGACGGGACCGCATGTTCTCACGTTTCGAATGGATGGTCGCGCTACGCTACCTCCGGGCCCGCCGCCAGGAGGGGTTCATTTCGGTGATCGCCTGGTTCTCACTGCTCGGCATCGCGCTCGGCGTGGCGACCCTGATCATCGTCATGTCGGTGATGAACGGGTTCCGCCAGGAGCTGCTGACCCGCATCCTCGGCCTCAACGGGCACTTGAGCGTCTACGGGCAGACCAACCAGCTCACCGATTACGAGGCCATGGCCAAGCAGGTCCGGACCATCAAGGGCGTCGTTTCGGTGACGCCGATGATCGAGGGCCAGGTCATGGTGACGTCCCGGGGCGTCGCCCAGGGCGCCGTGGTCCGCGCCTTCCGGCCAGACGACCTGATCAAGCGGGACATCATCGCCACCAATATCAAGTCCGGCGCGTTGGCCGACTTCAAGGGCAAGAACGCCATCATCCTGGGCGACCGGTTGGCCCAGAAGCTGGGTGCCCGGGTCGGCGACAAAGTCACCCTAATCTCACCCAAGGGCAACGTCACCGCCTTCGGCACCATGCCGCGCATGAAGGCCTACCGGGTGGCGGCGACCTTCAACATCGGCATGTACGAATACGATTCGAACTTCATCTTCATGCCCCTCGAGGCCGCCCAGATCTATTTCAAGCTGCCCGGCGCGGTGACCAACCTGGAGGTCTTCGGCGACAACCCGGCGACGGCGCCCAAACTGGGCACGGAGATCATGCTGAAACTGGAAGGCAGCGGCCGGGTCCACGACTGGCAGCGGGCCAACGCCAGCTTCTTCAACGCCATCCAGGTGGAACGCAACGTCATGTTCCTGATCCTCACCCTGATCATCCTGGTCGCCGCCTTCAACATCATCTCATCCATGATCATGCTGGTGAAGGACAAGGGCCGGGACATCGCGATCCTGCGCACCATGGGCGCGACCCGGGGCATGGTGATGCGGGTGTTCTTCCTGGCCGGCGCCTCCGTGGGCACCATCGGGACCCTGGCCGGGTTCATCCTGGGGCTCTCCTTCGCCGAGAACATTGAGTCAATTCGTCAATGGATTCAAGGGCTTACCGGAACGGAACTGTTCGCCGCGGAAATCTATTTCCTGTCTCAACTGCCGGCCGTCGTCGATCCCGCGGAAGTGGTGACGGTGGTCGTCATGGGCCTGGCGCTTTCCTTCCTGGCGACCATCTATCCCTCCTGGCGGGCCGCCCGCACGGACCCGGCGGAGGCGCTGCGCTATGAGTGAGCTGAACAACAGCGCCATCGCCGGCGGCAAGCCGGTGCTGGAGCTTTCCGGCGTGGTCCGCACCTTCAAGCAGGGCCGCGACGATCTGGAAATCCTCAAGGGCATCGATCTCACGGTGCGGGCCGGCGAGATCGTCGCGTTGGTCGGTCCGTCGGGGGCCGGCAAGTCGACCCTTCTGCATATCGCCGGGCTGCTGGAGACCCCCGACGCCGGCGCCATTCGCATCTGTGGCGAGGACTGCGCCGGCCTGGGCGACAATGCCCGGACCACGGTGCGCCGCCATCATCTCGGCTTCGTCTACCAGTACCACCACCTGTTGCCGGAATTCTCGGCGCTGGAGAACATCGTCATCCCGCAGATCATCAGCGGCTACAAACGCCGCGAGGCCCGGGAGCGGGCCGGCGACGTGCTGCAATGGCTGGGCCTGGCGGAACGGGCCGGACACCGGCCGGCGCGGCTTTCCGGTGGCGAACAGCAACGCGTCGCCATCGGCCGGGCCATCGCCGCGGCGCCGGACCTGCTGCTTGCCGACGAACCGACGGGGAATTTGGACCCGCACACGGCGGACGAGGTTTTCGATCTTTTGCTGAAGTTGGCCCGGGGCACCAACCTGGCGGCCCTGGTGGCCACCCACAACCCGGACCTGGCATCGCGCATGGACCGCATCGTCAGGCTCGACGACGGCCACCTGGTGGAGGCCTAGCTCAGGCTTCCCCGGCCGTCAGTTCCACGGGCCGGCCGTGCGGCGTGTTCAGATAGGCCCGGCGCCATTCCTCGATGCGCATCGCCACCTCGTCGCCGGACAACCCGCCGCGGGCGGTCACCAGCTTCTCCAGGGCGGCGAGCCAGTGGGTGTAGTAGGTATCACCCAGATCCGGATCACCGGCCCTTTGCGCGGCGGCGATTTCGGCGCTCAGGGCCTCGGTCCATTCGGCCCAGGTGAACAGGCCGCTCTCGTGCAGCTTCAGGGTCATGGCGAAGGCCTGGGCCTCCCAGGGCTCGCGGAACACGGGTTGATCGCCGTCCTTCGGTTGATGGAACAGGGGGTCGGTCATGTTCAAGCGGGCTCCAGGTAGGGCTCCCAGAGATCGACGAAAACGAAACCGCCGCCCCCGTCGCCGCCCCACAGCTCCTCGGCCGAAAATCGCACGCCGTAGAGATGATGTCCTTCCTCCGTGTCCGTCGTATGGGTATCGGGGAAGACATGACAGCCGTGGTGGAGGGCGATCACGCCCCGGCGGCCACGGGTATAGCGCGGCGCCCGCGTATGGCCGGTCGGATTGATATTGCGCACCCGCACCTCGTCACCAACGCCAAAGGCCGGCGGCGTTGTTGGCGCCACGTCGACAGGGCGGCCACTGCTCAATCCCGCCGCCATGGCGTCCGGGCCGGGAATGGTGAGGGACGCGTCGGCCGGCCGCTCGGACTTGCCGGTGGCCAGTTCCTCGGCACTTATCAAGCCGGACTCGACCAGCAGTTTTTCCAATCCCACCAGCCAGTTTTCGTAATAGGTATTCCTTATGAGACCTGTGTGCGGATAGCGGTTTACATGGATCGCGGATTTTGATTCTCTCGTTTCTGGAATTTGAACGGGAGGCTTGGAGATGGCGCGGCGGACGATTGGGCAGGAAGGTTTTTCCTT
>Ga0209568_1000069_pt1 | contig 36308 bp, 35 predicted proteins | sample WorMetOlspDAHAB2_FD_187406 | JGI IMG/M metagenome (GOLD analysis project Ga0209568, IMG submission 187406) | Marine gutless worms symbiont microbial communities from Max Planck institute for Marine Microbiology, Germany - Olavius sp. DAHAB.2... ...
GGCTGGGGAGAGGGCTGGGGAGAGGGCTGGGGAGAGGGGATCAAAGAAAAGTCTATGCCAGCCATTTAAAAATTCACCACTACCCATTTTTGATTTCCAAGCTTTCGACAACGTTAAGTCATTATAGACGATAAAATGATAAAGTTAAATTTTTTGTAATTCAAGGTATATCATTCGGTGACCCTGGAGTGAAGGCTCGGTGGATCGGACAACCCAGGGAGAGCGCGTATGATATCTTTCCGATCAAAAGGTTGTGACGATCACCGGCTTTCACCGACCGGCGGCCGGTGCCTGGTAGCCGACAAGCTGCCTTCCGACACTGGTCCGACCGCCTTTCCGGCCTTATAGTCAGCGTTTCGCAAACAGAGTGGATCCTTGAGATCCCTGAGGTACAGCCTTTCATGCGATCACTTGTCCCCACTTTATGCTTTCTGCTCCTTTATGCTCCCATGCCTGCAGCCAAGTGGGATCGGCCCTTCCTCGACGAGACGGGATCGCCGATGCCCCGTAGCGTCGAGGATAAGGATAAAAGTTGGAAGGAAGGAGCCACGAGCCTGCCGCCGTGGCCGAACGACGAAGACCTGGTCGAGCTCAGCGTGGATGATCCCGAATCGCGGTTTCGCTACTACATCGACGGCAAGCACCTCTCGACAGGCGCCGACGGGGCGGTACGCTATACCCTGGTCGTGGAGTCCCGTAGCGGCGTTCGCAACCTGTCCTTCGAGGGCCTGCGCTGTACGCCGAGCGGCGTTTTCAAGCTCTATGCATACGGCAACAACGGTCGTTTCGAGAAGATCGACGGCGATTGGGTCTCCATCCAGGGACGTCGCCACGACAAGGTCCACCGCGACCTGCACGGACATATCCTCTGCATCCCGCGGGGATTCCAGCCGCGCTCCAAGCGGGACATGATTCGGGCCATGCGGACCCGCGTTCCGAATCGAACAAGCACCGGTTTCCTGCCCGATTAGGGACACCCGTCTCCCCTGGTTTTTCGCCACGGGTGGTGGTAATTTTCAATATGCCTTGTAAATCACCGTCCCATGTTCGAGTACGTATTTCAATGCAAAGGAAAAAGGAATATGGAAATAAAGAACAGCATTCAGGTTCTTAGATAAGGACACACCGGAAAACGCATTGAGAAGCGTTTAGCAGTCAATTAAGGATGGTCGGCCTATTAATCTACCGGAATATCGGTCTCAAATGAGGATGTTTCGAGAAGATCGAGCAGATTATCAATTGACACAAGCAGAATAATGGCATAGCAAGCGCATGCACTCGGGCAGCAAAAAGCGCCGCTCATTCCTCGCTCTGCTTTTTGCTACCGGTGATGTGTAGCGTTAACCGAACTGCTGGTGGATTTCAACAATCAGAGGCCCTGCCATCCATGGAGAACCCATTACTGGAATTGGAAGGGCTGCCACCCTTCTCCCGCATCCGTCCCGAGCAGGTAGGGCCTGCCGTCGATGACTTGCTCGCCGCGTGCCGGGCGCGGGTCGAGGCGCTGACGAGCCGCGCGGACCCACCTACCTGGGAGAGCTTCGTCGAGCCCCTGGCAGAGGCCAACGACAGGCTCGACCGGGCCTGGTCGCCGGTGAGTCACCTCAATGCGGTCATGAACAATGACCCACTGCGGGCCGCCTATAACGCCTGTCTGCCCAAGCTCAGCGAGTACGGCACCGAGGTCGGTCAGAACCGAGCCTTATTCGAAGGCTTCCGGGCCGTCGCCGACCAAGGGCACCCGGATGCCTCCCGGCGCAAGTTGCTGGAGGACGCCCTGCGCGACTTTCGCCTCTCCGGTGTGGATCTGGCGGCGGACCAGCAGGCGCGCTACAAGGCGATCAGCCGGGAGCTCACCGAGCTCACCAGCCGGTACGAGGAAAACCTGCTCGACGCCACCAATGCCTGGAGCAAGCGGGTCACGGACCCGTCCGCCCTCGCCGGGTTGCCCGCTTCGGCCCTGGCCCTGGCGCAGCAGACGGCCGGTGATAGAGGCGAGGAAGGCTGGGTCCTGACCCTGGATTCGCCTTCTTACCTCCCGGTCATGACCTACGCGGACGACCGCGGGCTCCGCCGTGAAGTCTATGCGGCCTACTGCACCCGGGCCTCGGACCAGGGACCGCACGCCGGCCGGTGGGACAATACCCGGATTATGGAGCGCATCCTCGCGTTGCGCCATGAGTCGGCGGCACTGTTGGGCTTCGGAAGCTACGCCCAGCGCTCACTGGCCACCAAGATGGCCCGCTCCACCGAGGAGGTCATGCGGTTTCTGAATGACCTGGCGGCACGGTCCGTGGCCCAGGCCCGCCGCGAGTTGGAAGAATTGGCGCGGTTCGCGGCGGAAGGCTATGGATGCGAGGGGCTCGCGCCCTGGGACCTCGCCTATTATTCGGAAAAGCTGCGCCAACACCGGCATCGCATCACCGCGGAGGAGCTGCGCCCCTATTTTCCACTCCCGCGCGTGCTCGCAGGCATGTTCGCGGTGGTGGAGCGGCTGTTCGACATCCGCGTGCGGGCGGTGGAAGGCGTCGAGACCTGGCGCCCGGACGTGCGCTTCTTCGAGCTCCGGGACGGCGGCGGCGAGCCGCGGGGACAATTCTATCTCGACCCCTTCGCCCGCAGTAAGAAACGCGGGGGCGCCTGGATGGACGTGTGCACAAACCGCTTCCACACCAGCCATTGTGACCGGCTTCCCGTTGCCTACCTGGTATGCAACTTCACGCCCCCGGTGGGAGATCGGCCATCCCTGCTTACCCATGAAGAGGTCGAAACCCTGTTTCACGAGTTCGGCCACGGCCTGCACCACCTATTGACAAAGGTCGATTATCCGGCAGTGGCAGGCATCAACGGCGTGCCCTGGGACGCGGTGGAGCTACCGAGTCAGCTGCTGGAGAACTGGTGCTGGGAGCCCGAGTCCCTGGCCCTGATATCGGGTCACGTGGACACGGGGAAACCCATCCCCGAGGTCCTGTACCGGCGCCTGCGGGCGGCAAAAAACTTCCAGTCCGCCATGCAGCTGGTGCGCCAGCTCGAGTTTGCCATCTTCGATTTCCGCCTGCACCTGGAGTACGACCCGCGGCGGGGCGGGCGCATTTATGAGCTTCTCGATCAGGTGCGCGATCAGGTGGCGGTGATGAAGCCGCCGGCCTTCAACCGCTTTGCTCACGGCTTCTCCCATATCTTCTCCGGGGGCTATGGGGCGGGGTACTACAGCTACAAGTGGGCGGAGGTCTTGTCCGCGGACGCCTTCTCCCTGTTCGAGGAACGCGGCCTGTTCGACCGGAACACCGGGCGCGCCTTTTGCACGACCGTTCTGGAGCAAGGCGGGTCCCGCGATGCCATGGAGCTCTATGTGGGCTTCCGGGGCCGTGAGCCGACCATCGACGCCCTGCTGCGGCACTCGGGTATCAAAACGTAGCGGCGTAGGATGGAAGTAGGATGCTGGTGAGCGCGGTATGTCGTAGCAGGACCACACCAAATATTCTCTCTACTTCGATGGATAGCGTTCAGACACCTGGCTTCATGAGCCAACCTTTCTATCAGACGGCGTAAAATTTGCGGTAATGGTTAAGGTTTAAATGGAACCATTGCCACTGGCAGTGGGTTTGGCGCTCTAATAGGCTATACTCCCTCTTCTTCCGGGAGAGGGCCGGGGAGAGGGGATCAAAACAAGTCCACGCAAACCATTTAAAAACTTACCACTACCAAATTTGCAATTGGACGGCGGCGGAGTTACAAAGAGACGCCATGCAGGAAGCCGATCTCTATCCCAGATACCTCCGGCCGCGGGTAATGGAAGCGTTGGCGGATTCGCCGGTGGTGCTGATTCATGGGCCGCGACAGAGCGGCAAGACGACGCTGGCCCGGCAGGTGGGCGATGCGGAGGGGTATGCCTATCTCAGCTTTGACGATGACGTACAGCGGGCCGCGGCGCAGGCGGATCCGGTGGGATATGTCGCCGACCTCCCAGAGCGGGTGATCCTGGATGAGGTGCAGCGGGTCCCGGAATTGTTCACGTCGTTGAAGGCCGCAGTGGATGCCCGGCGGGAAGCCGGGCGTTTTATCCTGACCGGCTCGGCCCATGTGCTGCTTGTTCCGAGGCTTGCCGATTCGCTGGCCGGCCGCATGGAAATCCTGCGCCTGCATCCGATGGCTCAGGCGGAGATGGCAAGGGGATCGACCGGTTTCCTGCCGACATTGTTTGGAGGAGGATTCAAGGCGGGTATCGTCGGGTCAAGGCGGGTATCGTCGGGAGGCGGCTGGGCCGGTTGCTGGCGGAGCGCGTGACGGCGGGCGGATTTCCGGCGGCGCTACGGCGGACCACGGCGCGGCGACGAACGGCCTGGTACAGGGATTATGCCGATGCAATACAAGGACCTGAGAGAATTCATCGCCCAGCTCGAGCAACAGGGTGAGCTCAAGCGGGTGTCTATCGGGGTCGATCCCTACCTCGAGATCACCGAGATCTGCGACCGTACCTTGCGCGCGGGAGGACCCGCCCTGCTGTTCGAGCGGCCGCGGGGATCGCAAATTCCGCTCCTGGGCAACCTCTTCGGTACTACCAAGCGGGTGGCGCTGGGAATGGGGGAAGAGTCCGTCGAGGCCCTGCGGGAGGTCGGCAAGCTGCTGGCCTTCCTGAAAGAGCCGGACCCGCCGCAGGGGGTTAAGGATGCCTGGCGGAAGCTGCCCGTGTTCAAGAAGGTGCTCGACATGGCGCCCAAACGGATCGGTGATCCTCCCTGCCGGGAGCTGGTGCGCGAAGGCGCGGAGGTGAACTTAAGCCGGTTACCTATCCAGACCTGTTGGCCGGGAGACGTGGGCCCCCTCATCACCTGGGGACTGGTGGTGACCCGGGGGCCGGACAAGCCGCGTCAGAACCTGGGCATCTATCGCATGCAGGTAGTGGACACCAATCGGGTCATCATGCGCTGGCTGGCCCATCGCGGTGGTGCCCTGGACTTTCGGGAGTGGTGTCTGCAACACCCGGACGCGCCCTTTCCCGTATCCGTCGCATTAGGAGCGGACCCGGCAACCATGCTCGCCACCGTCACCCCGGTCCCCGATGGGTTGTCCGAGTACGCCTTCGCCGGTCTGCTGCGGGGTAGCCGAACGGAGGTCACCGACGGTATCGGCAACGACTTGCAGGTACCGGCGAGTGCCGAGCTGGTGCTCGAAGGTCACATCCACCCCGGAGACACGGCTGCCGAGGGTCCCTTCGGCGATCACACCGGCTATTACAACGAGGTCGAAAGCTTCCCCGTCTTCACCATCGACTGCATCAGTCAGCGCCGCGACCCCATCTATCACAGCACCTACACGGGCCGGCCGCCGGACGAGCCGGCCATCCTGGGCGTGGCGCTCAATGAGGTCTTCGTCCCCATCCTGCAGAAACAGTTTCCAGAGATTCTCGACTTCTACCTACCGCCGGAAGGCTGCTCTTACCGCCTGGCGGTGGTCAGCATGAGGAAACAATATCCGGGACACGCCAAGCGCGTGATGCTGGGCGTCTGGTCGTTCCTGCGCCAGTTCATGTACACCAAGTTCGTGCTCGTGGTGGACGAGGATGTGAACCCCAGGGACTGGAAGGAGGTTATCTGGGCCATGACGACGCGCATGGACCCGGCACGGGACACGGTGATCGTGGAGCATACGCCCATCGACTACCTGGACTTCGCCTCTCCGGTGTCGGGGCTCGGCTCCAAGATCGGCTTCGATGCCACCAACAAGTGGCGCGGGGAGACCCAGCGGGAGTGGGGTCGGCCCATCCGGATGGACGAGCGGATCAAGCGCCGTGTGGACGAGCGCTGGAACGACTTCGGGATCGACTGATCCCGCATCCGCACCCTCGCCGACGGGACCCTGTCTATCCGAATCGTCTTCCCGGACCTTGCCGGGCAAGGACATGCGGTCCTTCAAGGACGTGCGGCCCTTCAAGGATATGCGGTCCTTGCGGAGCAAGGACCGCACGCCGACACGTCCGATCAGCTGAAGCCGCCGGACCTCGGAACCTTGGGCCGGGCCTCATTGACCGTCAGATTCCGACCCTTCACCAGCTTGCCGTTCAGCTCTTTGATGGCCTGCTGCGCCTGGTCGTTATCGGGCATGTCCACAAAACCGAATCCCTTGGACTGACCGTTGAATTTATCCTTGATCACATCCGCGCTTGCCACCTCGCCGAATTCGCCGAAGGTCTCCCTCAGCTCGTCATCGGTGACATCGTAGTTCAGATTTCCTACGTAAATCCGCATCGCTCTCTCTCACGCAATTGTGCATTGATCGTGCTGGCACCGTCGCCTGACCAATGCACAAGTCAGACAATAGTGAACGGCTGTGTGCCGCCGTATCCTGCCGACCGTCTTCGATTTCAACGGCCCTCCGACACTTTGTATCCCAAGTTCCGAATACAACTGGAATATGCACCGGAATCTGGAACAACCCTAGTTTATCTGGGCTTCCTGGTCAACCGGATTTCCATGATCGGTCCGGATGGCGGACCACCCGCTTGCACCTTGTGGTTTAAACGGTTCCGTTTCAGCCGGACAGCTTCTCACGTGCAGCGGGTAGCATTCGCTCACGGTGAGGGGCGGGGAGTTTCTGTTGCCGTGAGATGGGACCTTGGCTAGGATGCATGCGGATCGACTTCCCGGACGGGTGGTAGGTCGTGGTAATTTCACCGTACTGCCCTGCCGACTTCTCGCTTGATTTTGCTGTAGGGAACGCCCTCTGTGGCGTTCCGAGCAGTTTGCGGAACGGCACGGAGGCCGTTCCCTACAAATACAAAATGGGATGAAATGGGGTACCAGGCGTTTTAGCCGGTGGCGGCTTGTCCGAGTGCCGTTCGCTTTGATCCACATCGCTGAGAAATATAACTATATTAAGAGCCTATCCCAATTGGGCTGAAAATCGCCGGTGGGCCGTGCTGCTATAACTCATTGGTGAACCATTTGGGATAGGTTCTGAGGAGGAGAGCATGAAAAAAGTTTTAACTGCCATGCCGCCGCTGATGGCCCTGATCTGCGCGTTTCCCGCGGCGGCCTCCGCCGGTGGCGGGGAGCACCTCGATCTCACCAATCACTTTGTGGGTTTCGCGGCCTTGGTGGTCTTCGTCGTGGCCTACGGCTTCGTGATGGCCGAGGAGTTCACCCACTTGCGCAAGTCCAAGCCGGTATTGCTCGCTGCCGGCATCATCTGGGCCATGATCGCGGCTGTCTACGCGAATCATGGTTTGCCCCACGCCGCGGAACAAGCGGTTCGGCACAACATCCTGGAGTATTCCGAGCTCTTCCTGTTTCTGCTGGTGGCCATGACCTACATCAACGCCATGGAAGAGCGGCTGGTGTTCGATTCCCTGCGCGCCTGGTTGGTACGGTCCGGTTTTTCCTACCGTAAGCTGTTCTGGCTCACGGGGGTGCTCGCCTTTTTCATCTCGCCGGTGGCCGACAATTTGACCACGGCGCTGCTCATGTGCGCGGTGGTGTTGGCGGTGGGTCGGGACAGTCCGCGATTCATCGCTGTTGCCTGCGTCAATATCGTCGTAGCGGCCAACGCCGGCGGCGCCTTCAGTCCCTTCGGCGACATCACCACCCTGATGGTATGGCAGAAAGGAATCGTCGATTTCTGGACCTTTTTCTTATTGTTCACTCCTTCCGTGGTCAACTGGGTGATCCCGGCCGCCATCATGCGCTTTGCGGTGCCCGATGAGCAACCGGCGGCCACTGGTGAAGTCGTCGTCATGAAGCGGGGGGCGAAACGGGTCATCTTCCTGTTTCTCTGCACCATCGCCACCGCCGTCAGCTTCCACAATTTCCTCCACCTGCCGCCCATGGTCGGGATGATGACCGGCCTGGCCTACCTCAAGCTATTCGGCTATTACCTGAAGAAGACCTTCGATCGGAAGACCGCCTATGAACGACGCAAGGCCGATTCCAGTCAGCTCGAGATCGGCGATGTGGTCCCCTTCGATATCTTCAAGAACATCGCCCGTGCCGAATGGGATACCTTGATGTTCTTCTACGGGGTCATCCTCTGCGTCGGCGGTTTAGGGTTCATCGGTTACCTGGCGTTGACCTCAGGGGTGATGTATGTGGAATGGGGGGCCACGCAGGCCAACGTGATGGTGGGTATCCTGTCCGCCATCGTGGACAATATTCCCGTAATGTTCGCGGTGCTGACCATGCAGCCCGATATGTCCATGGGTCAGTGGCTGCTGGTGACCCTCACCGCCGGGGTGGGCGGCAGCATGCTCTCCATCGGCTCGGCGGCGGGGGTGGCCCTGATGGGTCAGGCGCGCGGCATGTATACCTTCTTCAGCCATCTGCGGTGGACACCGGTTATCGCCCTCGGCTACGCAGCCAGCATCTGGGTCCATTTCCAGGTCAACGGCAGCCAATTCTCGCTCCCCCCGCTGTTACCCTAGTACATCATTTCGCTTGATTTTGCTGTAGGGAACGCCCGACCTGGCGTTCCGAACAGCTTGCGGAACGGCACGGAGGCCGTTCCCTACACGTGCAAAATGGGATGAAATGGGGTACTAGGGGTGTTGACATTTAACGATAACCGACTGTTTTCACGTATTTAAACGCCCTCAACATGTTACAGATCCAGGATGAGAACCGACTCCCCAAAAGCCTCTCTCCCTGGAGGGAGAGGGGCTTGCCCCGCACCTATCGCTGGGGGGAGCCAGTAGAGATGCCGCTGGAGCTACCGGCGATAGGTGCGGGGTAAAGGGAGAGGGTGATTCAAGCAGTCGGTTGTAAATGTTAACACCACCTAGATGCCGGGTTCGGGGTGAGCGCATGGAGAGCTTTCCAGAGTGGGTTAAGAAGCCGAGGAGTTCGGTGGAAATCTGCCTACGACGATAGAATTGGTACGAGCCGCAGTTGCGGCCGCGTCCCCGGTCCAGCCCGGAACCTGAAATTCACCCTCGTCCGCCGAGCCGCGTAGCGACCCAAACCAGCTTCCGTAATGGAAAAATCTCAAATGGAGAGGGAGTGAAATACGCAGATTATGCCGTGTAGGAGTATAGAAGTGTAAAAGAACCACGAATCACGCGAATCTACGCGAAAACGGATTCGTGCGGATTCGCGCGATTCGTAGTTTTCCTTCTCCTTCCGCGGGGGCACCCCTGCAACAAGCTGTTGTGCCTTGGCGGCTCGAACGATCACCCATACTCCAAGCTGATCTCCGCAGGCGCCAGGCGTTCCGCCTCCTGCTCCAGCTCCAGGCGGGTCTGCGGGTGGTGGGACAACCAGCCGTCGGGAAAAGTCAGCCTGAGTCGTTCGCCGTCCGGATTGAGCATGGGGCACGGCTTGGTGGTCGGGGAACGCCCGCGGTGCAGCAAGACCGCCAGACGCAGGATGATGCACAGGCGGCGTGAGCTGTCGCGCATCGGCGCGGGCAGGGCGAGAAACTCCTGATTCGGGAATTTGCGGCGATGGCCGAGCACCAGTGCCGCCAGGATATTCTGTTCCTGCCGGGTAAAGCCGGACAGGTCCGCATTGCGCAGCAGGTAGGCGCCGTGCTTCTGGTACTGGCTGTGACCGATCATGAGTCCGACCTCGTGCAGGCGGGCCGCCCAGCCCAGCATGCTCAGGTGGTTGGGGTCCGTGAGTCCCCAGGGTTGGGCGACTTGACCGTAGAAGGCGATCGCGGTGGTCTTGATGCGGTCGGCGTGCTCCTCGTCCACACCGAACCGCTGGCACAGGTTGCTCACGGTGCGTTGGCGCACGTCCTCATGCCGGATCCGCCCCATCATCTCGTAGATGAGGCCCTCGCGCAGGGCCTCCTGCGAGACCTGCATGTGCTCGATACCCAGGGTCGTGAATACAGCGCGCAGCACGGCCACGCCGCCGGCGAACACCGGCTTGCGCTGTTCGGACAGGCCCTTGAGGTCGATGGCGCCGGAGCTGCCGAATCCGATCAGGGCCTCCCGCAGCTGATCCAGGGATTTTGCGGAGATGCCGTCCGTAGACCAGCCCTGGGTCTCCACGACCGTGGCGATTGCCCGGATGGTGCCGGAGCTGCCGACCGCCTGTTTCCAGTCGGCACGGCGGAAGCGCTCACGCACCGGACGGATTTCCAGGGCCCCCGCGAGCTCGGCCTGGTCCATGTGTTCGACGGATAGCCTGCCGCCGGGAAGCCGTTCCCGCGACATGCTCACACACCCCATCTGCAGGCTCTCGCGCAACCGCGGGGTAACGCCTTCCCCGACGATCAGCTCGGTGCTGCCGCCGCCGATATCCACCACCAACCGTCGCTCATCGCCGGCGGCCAGCCCGTTGGCTACGCCCAGGTAGACCAGCCGAGCCTCCTCGCGTCCGGCGATCACGTCGATCGCGTGCCCCAGCGCCTGCTCCGCCTGCTCGAGAAAACCGGACGCGGGGTCCAGCTGGCGCAGGGTGTTGGTGCCCACGGCGCGGACGCTGGCCGGCGGCATTCCGCGCAGGCGCTGGCCGAAACGCTCCAGGCAGGCCAAGGCCCGCTCGACCACCGCGGGAAGCAGTTGTTTGTCGTCCGTGAGTCCCTCGCCGAGACGCACCATTTCCTTGAGGCGGTCGATGACCTGGAGGTCACCGTCGGAGACGCGGGCGACAATCATGTGAAAGCTGTTGGAGCCCAGATCGACGGCCGCCACCGTGTCCGGCGGGGAGGCTTCCGCACTGGGGGGAGACCACGAAGCCATATGCCGCTCCCGATTCAAAAAGCCTCGGCATAGTACCAGAATCGGCGGATACGGCTTATCCTATTCCGTCGGAGCACCTTCCGCCGGTGTCGGCATCCCACCCTTTGGAGTGCGGCGGCAATCATCGGCCCCTGGGCTTCGGATCATCTCCAGTGCGTGCCGGTCGCAGCGGTCTTCCGGTTGGCACGGACCCGACGCCGCTTTGGATGCGAGCCGACCACAACCAAAGCGCCGTCGCCGCGGTGCGGATAAAAGATAGCGCCGCCGCTCCCCGGCAATCGGGGGTGGTGGATGAGTTGAAAGTGGGAACCGATTCGATCCCCTCTCCCTTTACCCCGCACCTATCGCCGGTAGCTCCGGCAGCACCTCTACTGGCTCCCCCCCAGCGATAGGTGCGGGGCAAGCCCCTCTCCCGGCGGGAGAGGGGCTTTTTGTGTTCACTTGAAAAACTACCACTACCCAAACGGGTTAGTAACCCACTCCCCGCGACCCGATCCGGGGCGCCGCTCTGCCGGCGCTCTCCAGAAGTGAGTAGGTCGGATAAGCCCGCCGGCCCCGCGCCGATCGCCGACGAGATCCTGCGACACCAAGGTGCGCCCAAGCAATAGAGGGACGCGGGCGCATCCGACATCCAGAAGGATGTTGGGTGCGAGCCGTCCCTGGCCCTTACCCAACCTACTCATCTGTTCGGAACGCCACAGAGGGCGTTCCCTACAGCAAAATCAAGCGAAATGGGGTACTAGCTTCTCGGCCAAGGGTTTTTTTCAGCAGCGATTTTCATTCGAAATCCGGTTCATCCTGAACTTCCTGTTCATCCGGTACGATTAGCGGCTACTCACGGCTCCGTGTCGATCTGCCGCAGCTTGCCGGTTGCGTCGAGGTTTCCGGTGGCTTGTTAGCGTTTTATCTTTCGGTGGCCCTGCAAGCTGGGCTCGAGGTTTCGGTCATTGCACGCGGATTCCTGAACCGCGATGGTCTGGAAGGGTGCGCCCGGCAAAGCGGCGCGGCCGCATCGAACCCCAGCGCCGGGAGATACCGGTGCGCGCTTGCCCTGATTGTAGGGTCCGGTGGACCTTCGCAGCCGGTCGCGATAGGCTAAGCTGTCAGTGTTCATCGGTAGTAAAATTCTTGGTAGTGGTAAGTTTTTAAATGGTTTGCGTGGACTTGTTTTGATCCCCTCTCCCCGGCCCTCTCCCGGAGGAAGAGGGAGTATAGCCTATTAGAGCGCCAAACCCACTGCCAGTGGCAATGGTTCCATTTAAACCTTAACCATTACCAAATTCTTCAAACTAGTGTGACACTTCACCTTATTTTTCACTATCAAGCTCGTAGGGTGGGCCGTGCCCACCATCCAGGGATGTTATTGGTGGGCACAGTCCACCCTACGGGATATATGCAAAATATGAAGAAATGGCGTACCAGGCTGCACGCATTCGACCCGGCAAGGGCGCCGAACCGAAATCGGGGCGCTGTCAGTCGTCCTGATGAGGCATAAAGACTTGCGAAAGGCCGATTGGGGCAGGAGGACAAGCGATGACGGGTACCAGAGAAGCAAGGGTCAGAGAGGCAAGGGTCGCCGGGAGCTTCTACCCGGCGGATGCGCGGGAGCTGCGCCGAGCGGTCCGGTCTTTCCTCGCGGCCCCTGAGACCGCCAAAGCCGGGACCGCCAAAACTGAGAGCAATAGAACCGAGACGCCGAAGGCCCTGATCGTCCCCCATGCCGGCTATATCTACTCGGGACCCATTGCCGGCAGCGCCTACGCGCAGCTCGCCGCGCGCGCCGGGGAGCCGTCACGCATCGTCCTGCTCGGGCCTTCCCACCGCGTCCCCTTCACCGGTTTGGCCTACAGTGCTGCCGAGACCTTTCTCACCCCGCTGGGGGCCGTTCCCGTGGACCGGGAGGCGTTCGCGAAGGTCCGCGACCTACCGCAGGTCCGTTGCTACGAGGCGCCGTTCGAGGATGAGCACTGCCTGGAGGTGCAATTGCCCTTCCTCCAGCTGACCCTGGAGGCGTTCCGCATCGTCCCCTTCCTGGTCGGCGACGCCGATACCGAGGAGGTGGCGCAGGTCATCGCACGTCTGTGGGGTGGCGAGGAGACCTTGATGCTGGTCAGCTCGGATCTCAGCCACTACCTGGACTACACGCAGGCCGTGGCGCTGGACGCCGAGACCACCCGGGCCATCGAGGCCCTGCGCCCGGAGGCCATCACCCCCGACCAGGCCTGCGGCCATGTTCCCCTGGGTGGCCTGTTGCGCGAGGCCCAGCGCCATGGCCTGGAGGCCCGGACCCTGGACCTGCGTAACTCCGGCGACACGGCGGGACCCCACGACCAGGTGGTCGGTTACGGCGCCTATGCCTTCGAGAGATGGTAGTGGTAAATTTTTAAATGGCTAGCGTAGACTTGTTTGATCCCCTCTCCCCAGCCCTCTCCCGGAGGGAAAGGGAGTGCAGCCTGCGGTGCGCCAAACCCACTGCGAGTGGCGGTATTTCCATTTAAACACTAACCACTACCAAGTATCGCTTGGTGGCCTGGATCAACTACCCCTACCGAGTGGTGTACATCCGATTCTTCGGCACTCACGAGCAGTACGACAGGATTGATGCACAAACTGTTTGAGGTGGTCTATGGAAATTCGTCCTATCAAGTCTGAGGCAGATTACAAGACCGTGCTCGAGGAAATCGAAACTCTGATGGGCGCTGAAGCGGATTCGCCGGAAGGTGATCGCCTGGATGTATTGGTTACGCTCGTTGAAGCCTATGAGCATATCCACTATCCAATCGATTTCCCTGATCCGGTGGAGGCCATCAGGTTCCGCATGGAGCAGCAGGGTCTCACGATAGATGATCTGGTTTCGGTAATTGGTCGCAAGAACCGTGTGTATGAAATTCTGACCCGTAAACGTCCGCTGACACTTCGCATGATCGAGGGGCTTCATGAAGTGTTCGATATTCCCGCAGAGAGCTTGCTCAAGCATTCGCATACAACACATCATGCAGCGTAGAAAATTGTTGCCTGATATCCAAAGAATTGATGATGCGCCTAAGCTAAGGTGGAAATCGGGAATTTCCGTGGTATCGGATACGCGGAAATCGAGCTGGACAGGGATGTTACCGTTCTGGTTGGTGAGAACAACACGGGTAAGACCAGCGTGCTGGAGGCGCTACGGCTTTGCCTCGACACGGTAAAGTCCGACAAGACGTGCAATTTCAGCGAATACGATTTCTACCGGGACGAAACCTGTCAAGACCTCGCTTCATGTAAACCAATTGTCCTCACCCTGAGCTTTCTGGAGTCGGAGCAGTATCTCTGGTCCGAGCATATCACCCGGACCCTCAACGACGTGATCGTCGGCAGCGATTACTCGGTGATCAGACTGCGGGTAACCGCCAGGTACGATGCCGACAGTGCCGAGCCGGTTCAAAGCTGGCGTTTCCTAGATGACGCCGGCAATGAAATGGTCGGCAAGAGCGGGTTCACAAAGGACCTGCGCCGGCTGCGGCCCTTCTTTTTCCAGACCGCCCTGCGCGCGGCAAAAGACCAGTTCCACGGAAATTCCACCTACTGGGCTTCGTTTCTGCGGAACAAGGACATCGACGATGCCACTCGGAAGCTTCTGGAGGCCGAGCTCCTCCGAGTCAACCAGAAGATCGTCGATGCCCACGCCAGCTCCAAAGATGTCATTGCAGAGATAAAGCACATCTCGAAATTAGTTACCCTGGGTAACGCGGACGCGGTGACGGTCGGGTAGTGGTAAATTTTTAAATGGCTGGCGTGGACTTGTTCGATCCCCTCTCCCCGGCCCTCTCCCGGGGGGGTGTAGCCTGTAGTGCGCCCTACCCATTGCCAGAGGCGATGTTTCCATTTATACCTTAACCATTACTGACGGTCGATCCCGCACCGCCTGATGTCTACAAGGCGCTCCACTATAACACCGATGTCAACCTGCTGACCGCTTCCAGTGCGAAAATCCCACTTCGCAGCCACGGGGAAGGGACCCAGAGCCTTTCCGTTCTCCTCCTATTCAGCGCCTACCTGAAGACGCGCCTACAGGCGGATGTCGATAAGCTCGCGGAGCCGATTATTGCCATTGAGGAACCGGAAGCCCATCTGCATCCCAATGCGGCTCGGGCTACGTGGCGAATTCTGCGCGACCTTCCTGGTCAGAAGATCGTGGCCACGCATTCCGGGGACATCTTATCGGAAGTGCCCGTGGAAAAGCTGCGGCGGTTGAGCCGTCATGGCTCGGCTACCGAATGCAGGGCCATCTCTGATGGACTGCTGACTGACGAGGAGCTGCGCAAATTCAATCATCATGTGCGGCGGAATCGTGGCGAGCTGCTCTTCGCGCGGTGCTGGCTCCTGGTCGAAGGGGAAACGGACGTGTCCGTATTCGCCGAGTGTGCCGAATTACTGAAAATCGACCTCCATCGCCACGGGATTCGGATCCTGGAAGTCAGTCAGGCCGGTGGTCCGGGGATCTTCATCAAGGTAGCGGACGCCCTGGGGATCGGTTGGCATTTGGTGGCAGACGGGGACGATGGGGGAAAGAAATACACCGATACCGCGAAGGTGCTACTGAACGACAGGCAGGAAGCGAATCATATATCGGTCCTGCCACATCTGAATATCGATGTCCTATTGTGTTGTAGCGGTTATGGTCAACCATATTTCGATGGTGTCGGATCGCAGAAGGTTAGTGGGTTGACAGCCAAGGTCAATACACCTGAGTACTGGAGGCAGGTTTACGAGATCATCAACAAAGCACGGGGGTTTTCAAAACCCGCGGCGGCCTTGGAGTCGATCATGCTCATGAAAGGTAAGGGCGAACAAGGAGTTCCCGGCGCAGTGAAGGACATCCTCGACAAATGTAGGGCCTTGGTGGCGATTGACCAATGACCATCACTACCGACAGGTTCAATACGAACCAACGCCAGGCCGTCGAGTGGGGAGATGGCTCATTACTGGTGTTGGCGGGACCGGGCTCGGGGAAGACCACCGTCCTGACTCTGAGCATTGCCGATCTGATCGGGAACACCCCCGACGAGAGCTTCCGCATTCTCGGGTTGACATTCACTACCAAAGCTGCAAGCGAGATGCAGGATCGTATTCGTGGTCTGCTTGGCGAGGATACTGGAAGGATACAGCTCCGGACTTTTCATTCATTCTGCACGGACCTCTTGCGCCAACACGGAAGCCAACTGGGATTACGCCCAGATTTCTCCATCATAACCGATGACAAGGACCGGGTTGCAATTCTGAGAGAGCTTCGGGGTCGTGAAGATATCGATCTCGATAATCCCGAAGATTCGCTGAAGAAAATCGACAGCATGTTCACGTACGGTATCGGTGCCGACGAGTTGTCAGACTACTTCCCAGCCAGGCAGGAAGATAGCTATCGTGCACTGCAAACCGTCTTCCGCGGCTATGTAGGGCAGCTCGTGGACGAGAACCAGCTCGATTTCGGCTCCATGCTGCACTTCACCAGGGAGTTGCTTACAACCAAACCCCGCATTGCCAGGCAAGTCAGGACGGTGTATCCCTATGTGTGCGTCGATGAGTTCCAGGATACCAATCTCGCCCAATACAAGGTGCTGCGGCTGCTGGTCCCTGACGCAACTGCCAATCTCTTCGTGGTTGCCGATGATGACCAGACCATCTTTCAATGGAATGGGGCGGACCCCAAACGATTGGAGGAGATCGAACGCGACTACCGACCACGGATCATCCAGTTGCCCGAGAACTACCGTTGTCCCGTGGAGGTTGTCAAGATCGCGAACCGGCTTATCGCAAACAATCCCAACCGGTACAGTTCGAAGGAACCTGGCGTGTCGCATAAATATGAAGAAGATGCGGTCAGGCTCAGATCCTACGAGGATTTCGATGAGGAAATCGACGGACTGATCGCCGAGATTCGCCCGGTACCGAAGAATCACCGCGAATCGTGCCTTGTCATCGCCCGCAGCAACAAGCTGCTGGCCCAGGTACGGGAGGCTATGCACGGGGCTGGTGTGGACGCGGAGATCGTGAGCAGACATCAGGATTTCGCGAGCCCTCCGGTGCAGCTCATGTACTATTCGTTGAAATTGGTCAACGCGCCGGATTCCCGCAGTATTCTCAACAAGCTCTGTTCGGCTGCGACTCGAGTGAACGGCATCACCCTGTCCGCGGAGGAGGTAGTTGCCAAGGCGAGGGTCGAGGATTTGACGCCGCTCCGGGCTTTCTTTGCTCTGGCAGCCGTAAGTGACCCGTTGAAGACGTTCGCTGAGAGAGGCCGGGTGTTACTGTGCGATGCGTTGGACTACCCGTCCTTCGTGGAGGAGTCCTTGCGGGAATTCGATGAGTTGAACCTGGCTGATCGGAACGGGGACATTTATCCAGACTACGCCGACGACAAGAAGAATTGGCAATGGATATCCGAAGAGATTCGACGCTCGCACGGAGAAAAGATGAGTCTTCATGTGTTTTTGCAGGAGATGGATCTGTCCCCGAAGGCAAAGTCTCCGTCAAAGGATTGTGTGAGACTGCAGACAGTCCACACGGCAAAGGGCGTGGAGTTCGACAATGTCTTTGTGATCGGGCTGGCGGAGGATCAGTTCCCGACCTATTTCGCGATCAGGAATGGTGAAACCGCGATCCAGGAGGAACGCCGCAACTGTTTCGTCGCAATCACGAGAGCTTCGAAGAATCTTTACCTGAGCTACGCCCGCGATTACTTCGGATGGGCCAAAGAACCGTCCAGGTTTTTGCAGGAGATGGGGCTGCTCGATGGTTGACGGAGGCTATAGGGCAATGCCATTAAATTGGCTGCCGGCCGCTTGTCGTGGTAGGTCGAAGAGAAAACGACGAATCGCGCGAATCGGCGCGAATAAGATCCCTCCCTTCGGTTCGGGATGACAATTCTGAGAGGATTCGCGTGATTCGTCGTTTCCCTGGAGTGCTGTCTACGATCCTTTAATTGCCACTCAAATGTCTTTAAGTCGTACAGTCGATCCCGACCCGCTCGATCCGGCGCAACGGAGTACCCTCCTGGCGCTGGCCAGGGAGTCGATCGCGCACGGGTTGGACCAGGGTTGCCCGCTGCCGGTCGCCCCGTCCGACTATCCCGCCGACCTCAGGGCGCGACGGGCGACCTTCGTGACCCTGGAAACCGAGGGGACCCTGCGCGGCTGCATCGGCCATCTGGAGGCCGTCCAACCCCTGGTGCTGGATGTGGCGGAGAACGCCTTCGCCGCCGCGTTCCGGGACCCCAGGTTCCAACCCCTGACACGCCCGGAGCTGACCCGGATCTCCATCGAGGTCTCGGTATTGACGCCGTCCCGGCCCCTCTCCTTCACCTCCGAAGCAGAGCTGCTGCGGATCATCGAGCCGGGTCGGGACGGCCTGATTCTCGAGGAGGGGACCGCCCGTGGGACCTTTCTGCCCACGGTCTGGGAGAGCCTGCCCGAACCCCGCGCCTTCCTGCGCCAGCTGAAGCAAAAGGCCGGCCTCCCACCGGACCACTGGTCGGACCGGATTCGGGTCAGGCGCTATCGCACCGAATCTTTTTCCGAATAGGGGCCGGAAATTGAACACCATCCCGCTCTCCGGTCTCTTCCTGTTCCTATTCTTTCTCATCCTGCTCTCGGGCTTCTTCTCAGGCTCCGAAACGGCGCTCATGACCCTCAACCGCTATCGCCTCAGGCACCAGGCGGAGCAGGGCCACAAGGACGCCATGCTGGCGCGGGCGCTGCTGGAACGCCCGGACCGCCTGATCGGCCTGATCCTGCTCGGCAACAACTTCGTCAACATCCTGGCCTCGGCGCTGGCGACCATCATCGCCCTGCGCATCGGCGGTGAAGGGGCGATCGCCGCGGCCACGGGCATCCTGACCCTGGTCATCCTCATCTTCGCCGAGGTCTCATCCAAGACCCTCGCTGTCCTGCACCCCGAGCGTCTCGCCTACCCCGCCGCATTCCTCTACACCCCGCTCCTGAAGCTCCTCTACCCCCCTGGTGCGATCCGTCAACTGGATAACCAACGGCCTGTTGGCCACGCTCGGGGTGCGACCGGAGGACGGGGGAGGCAACACCCTGTCGCGCGAGGAGCTGCGCACCCTGGTCAGCGAGGCCGGGGCCATGCTCCCGGAGAGAAGCCGGACCATGCTGGTGGCGATCCTGGATCTGGAGAACGCCACGGTGGAAGACATCATGATCCCCCGCAACGAGGTCGATGGGATCGACATCCGGGACCCCGAGGAAGAGATCACCAACCAGCTCAAAAACGCCGCCTATACGCGACTGCCTCTGTTCGACGGCGACATCGACAGCGTCATCGGCATCATCCATGTGCGTGATGCCCTGCACGCCCTGCTCGACAGGGGACTCGGCAAGACGCACCTGCGCGAGATCGGCCGCCAACCCTACTTCGTCCCCGAGGGCACGCAGCTCTATCAGCAGCTGCTGAATTTCCAGCGGGAGAAGGAGCCGATAGGGCTCGTCGTGGACGAGTACGGCGACTTTCTGGGACTGATCACCTTGACCGATTTACTCGAGGAGATCGTCGGAGAGTTCGCCTCGGACCCGGCGCATACCATCGGGGAGATCTACCGGGGTGAGGACGGCAGCCTATTGATCGACTGTGGCATCAGCGTTCGCGAGCTGAACCGGGCCCTGCGCTGGAAGCTGCCCACCAATGGCCCCAAAACCCTGAATGGCCTCATCATCGAGCACATGGAGACCATCCCCGAGCCGGGAACCAGCCTCAAGCTCGGCGGTCATGCCCTCGAGATCATGCATACGGCCGAAAGCGCGGTCAAAACGGTAAAGTTCGTTACTTGAGAAAATCGAAAGTTATGCCGCCTCTGCTCCCTTGCTCCTTTAGGAGGGTGTCGCAAAAGGGTAGGGCGGGAAAGCGTAGCGCATCCCGCCGTTAGCGCTGAGTGACAGCGGACCGATCAACAATCTCTACCTCAATCTATTCGATCAACAGAGAGGCTGAATGGCAAAGGTAAGTGCTTATCATGGCCAATCCTATCGATAATGCCTCCAATTCACTGCTGACCGATTTCTACCAACTGACCATGGCCTATGGGTTCTGGAAATCCGGTATGGCGGATAAAGAGAGCGTATTTCATCTCTTCTTCCGTCGGGCGCCTTTCAATGGGAATCACACCATTTCCTGCGGCCTGGAAAACGTCATCCATCACATCAACGGATTGCGGTTCGAGCCGGAAGACCTGGAATATCTGAAATCGGTCAAGGGAAATGACGGCAACCCTGTTTTCGAAAGAGGATTTTTAACCTATCTGGGGGAGCTGGCATTCAGGTGCAGCATGGATGCCGTCCCGGAAGGCACCATCGTCTTTCCCTTGGAACCCATGATCCGCATTCAGGGTCCCATCATACAATGCCAGCTTCTGGAAACCCCGTTGCTGAATCTGATGAATTTCCCGTCGCTGATCGCAACCAAAGCGGCCAGAATCTGTCGGGCGGCGCAGGGAGATTCGGTGCTCGAATTCGGTCTCCGCAGGGCCCAGGGGGTCGATGGCGCCGTGACGGCAAGCCGTGCGGCCTATATCGGGGGGTGTGACGCTACCTCCAATGTATTGGCGGGAAGCCGCTTCGGCATTCCGGTCAAGGGCACCATCGCCCATAGCTGGGTGATGGCATTCGGCGATGAAACGGAGGCCTTTCGCGCCTATGCCGATGCGATGCCCAATAATTGCGTACTCCTGGTCGATACCTACTCCACCATCGCTGGCGTTAAAAAAGCGATGCAAGTCGGAAAAGAGCTGGAGGGAAAAGGATATAAGCTATCAGGCATCCGACTGGATTCCGGCGATCTGGCAGACTTGAGCATAAAGGCCCGTGAATTGCTGGATCAGAACGGCTTTCCAGATACGCGCATCGTGGCCAGCAATGACCTGGACGAAACAGCCATCCGGGACTTGAAAGCCCGGCACGCGAGCATCGACATCTGGGGGGTCGGGACCAAGCTGATAACGGCCTTCGATCAACCGGCCCTGGATGGCGTCTATAAGCTCTCCGCCATCCGAACCCCCGGCAAAGACTGGGAGTACACAATCAAGCTCTCGGAACAATCGGCAAAGGTGACCACCCCCGGAATCCAGCAGATAAGGCGATACTACCGGGACAACCTGTATGATGGAGATGTCATTTACGATCTGAAGACCGATATGAGCCAAGGATGTACCCTGGTCGATCCCTTCGATACGAGCCGACGGAAAAAATCGGGTCGAACGCCCGTTACAAGGACCTGTTGGCTCCCATCTACCGCAAGGGCAAGCTGGTATACGAGCTCCCTGCCCTCGAAGCGATCAAACAGAAAGTGCAGGAAGAGATCAGCGCTTTCCAACCCGTGGTAATGCGCTTGGCGAACCCACATACCTATTCGGTAGGTAATGAAAAATCGCTGCATGAGCTGAAAACGCAGCTGGTTCTGCAGGCAAGACTAAAAATCCAGGAGAAGACATGAAAGTGCTGATTCTGGTAGACATTCAAAATGACTTTACGCCCACCGGCACTCTGCCTGTCCCGGAAGGCGACCAGGTCGTGCCCGTGGTCAATGACATCATGGACAAATTCGAGCTGGTAGTCGCCACTCAGGACTGGGATCCGCCGGATCACAAGAACTTTGCCGTTCATCATCATAAGAATCCCGGCGAGATCATCACGCTCAACGGCATAGACCGGATCCTCTGGCCGGTCCATTGCGTGCAGGGGACGACCGGCGCCGAGCTCGTCACCGGCTTGGACCTCAAAGGCATTGCAAAGGTCTTTAAGAAAGGGATGGATCGCGAAGTGGACAGCTATAGCGGTTTTTTCGATAACGATCACAAAAGCGACACCGGGCTGGGGAATTACCTGAAGGAACGGGGGGTGGACGGAGTGTACATTGCCGGCCTGGCCCTGGACGTTTGCGTGAAATTCACCGCCCTGGACGCTAATTCACTGGGATTCAAAACCAAAGTGGTAGTCGATGCCACGCGAGCGGTCAATATCAATGCAGGTGACGGCGATCGCGCGATTGCGGATATGCAGGCAGTCGGTATCGAGACAGTGATGAGCGAGGATATTTGATGGTACGAAAAGAAAGAAAAAGAAAGGACACCCATTTTTTTTGCGATATAGGCCATCGGCTCGACTACCGGCTCGGCAGGACGTGCCTTTGTCCAACCGACCTGACTCGGCAAAAGTTTTCGGGCCTGTAGATGGGCAAAGCAAGCACCCGGCAAGATGGCTTAGGGCTTCGGTCATTTCGCAAAGGTCTCCGCACCGTTTGACTTTGCAGCTTCCAACCAGCCCGTAGGTCGGGTAAGTCGCAGGGACGCGGCGCACCCGACATCTGGAGTTGGGTGCTGCCAGCAGGAATAGTCGAGGATTTTGGGGCACTTTGAGAAGCTGTCTGGTTTAACTGGATCGTAGCGAAAATGATCCAAAATGAGGGCGTTTTTTCGCGCTTTCGAGGCGAATAGCCAGTCTATTTAACGAGAAAGCGCGGAAAAAGGGACCGTTTTGGGACATTTGCAGCCGATACACTTTTAGCCGGACAGCTTCTCAATACCAGCTTGCGATTTGTTGCCTTGGCCTTTCTGGCTTTGTTGCTCCAGAGATCGTAAACAGGCTCTAAGAAACCACACTAACTGGCGACGCCAGCTAAGCCTCAACACGTCCACGTCTTGAGCCACAGGCATTCCCCGCCGCTCGCCGTGTCGATGGCGGTGAGCCGGGCCTGGTGGGCTGTCAGCTCCTCCGCGTCCGCCCGCACCACCACCAGGGGCGGCCGTTGCGCCGTAAGCCGGTGCGGCCTCGTATCTGCTCTACCTGCCCCCGAGCCGTCCCGGGCGCCGAGGGCCAGGCTGATTTGTCCTCCCGACATGACGAGGTAAAGGTCGGCCAGGATCTCCGCGTCCAGCAAAGCGCCATGCAGGTCCCGCTGCGAGTTGTCCACCTCGTAGCGCTTGCACAGGGCGTCGAGACTGTTGCGCTGCCCGGGGTGTAAAGACCTTGCCATGACCAGCGTATCCGTAATTCGACACAGCTTGTCGATGGGCTCCGCGTCCTCCCGCCACAGCCCCAGCTCATGGTTCAGAAAGCCCAGGTCGAAGGGCGCATTGTGGATGATGAGCTCGGCGCCTCGGACGTAGCCGATGAAATCCTCCGCGATGTCGGCAAAGCGCGGCTTATCGCGCAGAAACTCGTCCGTGATGCCGTGAACCTGCACGGCCCCCTGGTCGATTTCCCGGTCCGGCTGCAGGTACTGATGAAAACTATTGCGGGTCAGACGGCGGTCGATGAGCTCGACGCAGCCGATCTCGATGATGCGGTGCCCTTCCGCCGGCTCCAGGCCCGTGGTTTCGGTATCCAATACAATCTGGCGCATCTTAAGATGCCTATCCCAGTTGGGCGGAAAGCTGTTCAAAAAATTTCTTCGTAATCATCCGGGATCTGCAACCCGCCCGACCCTCCAGCCGGCGCCGAATAATTCAGAATTGCAATGTCAGGCAAACAACAGTATCACATCGATGGTCTCTTCCGCGCGGAACAGCTGCGTTCCGGCGATCCTTACGAGCTTGACGACGGCCATCCCGTCGGGTATCTGCCCAGCGGTGGGCGGCACGCCAAGGCGAGTCTGAGCGGGGGCCTGGCGTTGGTTCTGCGTCAGCTCCAACGTGCGATCGGGGAAATCCCGGAGAACGATGACCGACGGATTCGCCGGCTTGATCGCGACGGACTGGCCGCGCTGGCCGAGGCCCTGTTGGATTTCCGCGCAACAGGCGACCTGACCGCCTGGCTGGAGCACTATGTCTGGTACAGATGCTCTCAACGGCTGATAACATTGAACAGGCAAGGCTTTCATAACGGCTTGCATCGAGTCCGATTTCATCTATTGCGAACGAGGTCAACCCCGTCGCCATGAATCACGAACCGACAGCGCTCGACATGGAGCTCGGAAGCGGTATCGCCGCCTTCGAGTCCAGACATTTCTCCATTGCCGCCGGTCTGCTCTCCCCCCTGGCGGAGGCGGGCAATCCCCAGGCCCAGTACCGCATGGCCATCATGGCCCAGAACGGCCTGGGCATGCACGAGAACCAACCCCTGGCCTTCAAATACATGCGGGCCGCCGCCGAGGCAGGATTGGATATCGCCCAGCACGGACTCGGCTTCATGTATATGGAGGGCGAGTGCACGGAACAGGATTCGGCGCAGGCGGTGCACTGGTTCACCAAGGCTGCCGAGCAGGGCCTTGCGGGCTCCCAAACGACCCTGGCGATGATGTACGAAGAGGGTCGTGGGGTGGAAAAGGATCAGGCAACGGCCGACAAGTGGTACCGCATGGCCGGTTTTGACGAGCGCTGATCGGAAGCCGGAATGGAGCGTGCGCTCGGCCTGAGCTGTCCGGCAGGGCGAGCGCGTACAAATTGCATTTCGATTTCGGTAATGGTTAAGGTTTAAATGGAACCATTGCCACTGGCAGTGGGTTTGGCGCTCTAATAGGCTATACTCCCTCTTCCTCCGGGAGAGGGCCGGGGAGAGGGGATCAAAACAAGTCCACGCAAACCATTTAAAAACTTACCACTACCTCGATTTCTTGTTTGATCCCCTTTCCCTTTACCCCGCACCTATCGCCGGTAGCTCCAGCAGCACCTCTACCGGCTCCCCCCAGCGATAGGTGCGGGGCAAGCCCCTCTCCCGGCGGGAGAGGGGCTTTTGCGACTCCCTCCCGGAGGGAGAGGGCGTGCAACGCGAGGGGTGCCCAACATACTGCCGGTGGCTATGTTCCTTTTAGCCCTTAACCACTACCCATCGTTTTACCGGCGCACACTGAAGCAGTCAGGAATTCATCGAGGGCCTGTGCATCCTGAGTCCGGAAAGGTGGCCGAATAGCTTCGATTCAGGCAACGTAAGCGAGAAGAAAATACAGGAGCGCGAGAGATGAAGGCACGTATCAAGTGGGTCGATGGCGTCACCATGGTGGGCGAGTCCGGCAGCGGACACGCCCTGGTGATGGATGGCCCCCCGGAATTCGGTGGTCGCAACCTCGGGGTGCGGCCCATGGAGATGCTGCTCCTGGGCATGGGGGGATGCACCCAGTTCGACGTGTTGCTGATTTTGCGCAAGGCGCGCCAGCAGGTGACTGCATGCGTCGTCGAGCTGGAGGCCGAACGCGCCGCCGAGGACCCCAAGGTATTCACCCGCATCCACGCCCACTTCATCGTCAGCGGACACAACCTCAAGGCGCAGCAGGTGGAACGGGCCATCCGTCTCAGCGCTCAAAAATACTGCTCGGCCTCCATCATGCTCGGCGCTACCGCCGAGATCAGCCACGATTTCGAAATTCGGGAGGCTTGAGTCGCAGACCATGATTACAGGAGGATAACCGTATGACGAATCAACAGCTGCTTAAACGGATCATTCTCAGAAAAGCACATTGTCTCTACGCTTTGCGCTACCGGTAGAGGGTAAGATCATGAAAAAACGGGAAGAAAACCGCCTGATTGAACAGCTCTTTGTGACGTTGGATACGACTTACCAACAAGTTCAGGAAAACGACGAGGATCCGAACAAGCACAGCGACATCAAATCGAAAATAGAAGATACGCTGCAAGGCCCGAAATCCTGGAGAACGGCTTACCGGATAGAACAATTGATGGTTCCTCTGTTAAAGGGAGAAATATTGGAAATCGCGTTGTCCAGAAATATATTGAGAGCCAGGGAATTGGAGCAAGATGTAACCCGATACTATGAGGATCAGGTCGAAGCCGCTACAACAGACCGGGGCAAACAAGCCCTGCTCGAAAAACTGACTCAGGATCTGCAATGGCGCCGCGAGATTTCGCACATCAGGTGGAGTCATATCAACAAGGCATGGGCCATAGCGACTTATTTTTACAATCGGGGTTGTTACAAGGATCGCTATTTCCGGAATTCATGGAAACCGAATCTAACCTCTTGGCACATAAAGATGATAAGAATCTTGCATTGTTGATTATCTGGTGCTTTATTTCCGGATTCTCGGAAAAACTGGTTCCCAGCATCTTGTCGAAGACCGAGGAACAGGCAAATGTAAAATCTCAGTCTAATATCAAACGTAAGTTCAACAAATGAATGTCATGGATTTCAAAGCGATCGATAGCCTTTTGCAGGATCGGGTTTATCGTTGACTCCAAGCGGCTGCTCGTTCGAGAGCGCGACGGGAGACGAAACGGGGTGTTGAGCGTTACTGTTCCCTGACGATGGGGGTTCGTGATGACCGCCGGCCGCGAACCCGGAGTAGTAGCTCAGTAGGTTCACCAAATGCTGGTTGAGACTCACGCCTTCGGAATCGGCGGCTCCGGCGAGCGCGCGGTGCAGGCTTTTCGCCAGCCGTAGCGTTACCCGACCGCTGTAGTCTTCGGTCGGAACCATTGCCACAGGCATCGAAAGCCCTTTCTCCGCGCAGACTTCGGCAGTCGTCTCGATCGCATCCAGTGCAAGCTGGTAGGCCGCTTCGAAAGTCTCTCCGTACTCGACGAGATCCGGCAGCTCCTTCACCCGCGCCTCGTAGAGCATCTCACCCTCGAATTCGCCGCAACGAACCGTGATGTTGTAGGCACATGCATCAATGCTCATCTCTCGCCTCCAGGAAACCGAGTATTTCAGACTCATACCGAAGTAACAGCTTACGGACCTGTCTCACATAGGCCGGCTTGATCTCGGGATTGCGACCATGGCCACAGGTGAAGCTTGCGGAGAAAAAACCCCGTATGCCTGCATGGAATAAGATTTTGTGCCCCTGCTTTTTGCCGTCCCGCACCTCGAATCCCAGACCATCGAGAATATCCACCAGGTCCCGGCAGCGCATTGTGGCCTTAGCGGACCCCAGTGTATTGAGGAAGGCATTGAAGCGATCCTCCCTGTTTATGTGACACCATATATGGTGTCATATTTCATCATTGTCAAGATCTCTGCCCTCCTTCTTTCGGTGGTGCTTAATAGGTAGTGGTCGAGATTAGGCCCTGCTGCTGAGGTATCCCCACATTATTGCAATATAAAACAAAAAGTTATAGCGGGGTAGGTTGGGCAAAGGGCCAGGCCCCGCACCTATCGCTTGGGCGTACCTTGGGGTCGCTGGATCTCTCGGCGATAGGTGCGGGGCAGGGATGGTCCGTGCCCAACAAAATCGTTGGGCACACCGCCGGGGCCTGGGTCTTTCCGAGCCATACCGGCAAGGCACCAGCGCCCCGGCGGCTTTGCCCAACCTACTTGGCTGATTTGTGGGGATACCTCAGGCCCTGCTGACATTTTGGAGTGCGGCGGCCACTTCACCTCGGTACCGGCAGAAATCGGCGGGTCTCGACCTGATCGAGGTGTCGTCAAACGGCTCTTGCCCGCCGCCGCTTTGGATTCGGCAAGGCTCCGAGTTTCCAAACCCGTTCCGCCCACTGCTCGAGCTCGTCCAGTAGGGCGAGCCGCTGCGGGTCTCCGGCCGATTCCGCGCGTAGGTCGGTGAGGCGTTTCCGGTACTCATCCAGGATGATGCTGCCGCCGGAGCCGGGGTCGGTCAGGCGTTGCACACAGTAGGCGTCCCAGGACTCCCGCTCCTTCGGCGTGAGGGTGTGCGGCCAGTTACGGGCCCGGTAGCGCAACAGCAGCTCGGGCAAGCGCGGGTCTTCGAACGTGAACCGCGCCGCTGCCAGCTTCTCGGGCTTGAGCCCCCGCAGACGCGCCATCTCCCGCCGGTCGGCGTCGGGGAAAAAACCGCCGGTGTAGAGCATCAGATCCGGATCCGTCTCCGGCTCGAAGGCCGCCAGCGTGTGGACCTGCTGTACCTTGTCCGCCAGTCCGGGTGCGGTCTGCAGGGTTCGTGCGTGACGTTCGACGGTGGCGGTGTCGATCCGCCAGCGTTCGGCGGCCTCCGTCGTCAGGGTCTTCATGGGAGCCAGGATGGGGCAGCGATTGATGTGGACTGTTTTTAAAGGAATCCGCGCCACGCCCTCGGGCAGGTCTTCGGCGCGACTGAACAGACGGCGGTGGATTTCCTCGGGACCCAGCTTCAGCAGCGGGTCCGGGGTATGACGCAGCTCGAAGCAGATGATGCCGTTCCGGTTGACCGGGTGCCGCGCTACCGGCAGCACGGGCGCGATACAGCCCAGCTCCGCTGGATAACGGGCGGAGACATGGAGCAAGGGACCGCCCCGGTCCAGCAGGTCCGCCGCCCGGTGTTTGGAACGCAGCGATAGAGCGTAATCGAAGAGGCGCGGTTGACGCGCCTTGAGCATGCGCGCCAGGTCGGTGGTAGCCCGCACGTCCGCCAAGGCATCATGGGCGCCTGTGTGCTCGATACCGTTAGCGGTAGTCAGGTGTTCGAGACGGAAGGATACGACGCCGTCCGCTCGCCGGGGCCACTCGATGCCTTCCGGGCGCAGGGCATGGGCGAGACGGAGGGCATCGATCAGGTCCCAGCGGGAGTTGCCGTGCTGCCACTCGCGGGCGTAGGGATCGAAGAAGTTGCGGTACAGCAGGTGACGGGTGACTTCATCGTCGAAACGGATGCTGTTGTAGCCCACCCCGCAGGTACCGGGCTGCGCCAGCTCGCGCTGGACGGCGTCCGCGAACTCGGCCTCGATCAGGCCCTCGCGCTCCGCCCGCTGGGGCGTAATGCCGGTGATCAGGCAGGCACCGGGATCGGGAAGCAGGTCGTCTGCCGGACGACAGAAGAGGACCAGCGGCTCGCCGACCGGATTCAATGCCTCGTCGGTACGCAGACCCGCGAACTGGGCGGGATGGTCCCGCCGCGAATCGGAGCCCCAGGTCTCGTAGTCGTGCCAGTAGAAGCTATGGCTCACAAGGGCGGGGGATCAGCATCGAAATTGTTTGCAACCAGCCCGCAAACAGCAGCTCGGACCCACATTCCATGCAACTTGGGACAATCATTTGGCGGTGCAGGCGAGGCTATGCCCGCGCTTATCGAGGACGGCCACCAGGCCCGGCGGCGCGCTCATCGGTCTTAACGTTCGACAAGCCGCAATTGCCGTGGCAACCATAAGCCCTTCCGGTCGACGGACACGGCCCCGAACGGCGGTATACGAACCTGGTCAGCGCCGGCAAAACGACCGACCTCGATCCAGGCGCCGGCATCGAGCCGGTAGACCTCCAAGGTCTGCTCGACCGGATCAATCAGCCATGCATACCGCACACCATAATGCGCATACAGTGGCATCTTGTCCTGACGGTCCTTTTGTTTGGTAGACGGAGACAGGATCTCGCAGACCCAATCAGGAACGACCTCGAAACGCTGATCTTCCGGTGGGCAGGGCATCCGCTCCCGCTGCCAACCCGCCAAGTCCGGCACCGCCACCTCGCTGTCGCGCATAAAGTGGAGCTCCGGCTCATCGATGATCCACTAGCCGCCGGGACCCCCACGACCTTTATGAATCCGAGTATCAGATCTTCTCCTTGATCCGCGCCGCCTTACCGGTACGGCCGCGCAGGTAGTAGAGCTTGGCCCGCCGCACGTCGCCCCGACGCTTGACCTGAATACCGGCAACCACGGGACTGTAGGTCTGAAAGACGCGCTCCACGCCCTCGCCGTGAGAGAGCTTGCGCACGGTAAAGGCCGAGTTGAGGCCCCGGTTGCGCCTGGCGATGCAGACGCCCTCGAAGGCCTGCAGACGCTCGCGATTGCCTTCCTTCACCTTGACCTGCACCACCAGGGTGTCACCGGGCGCGAAGTCCGGAACATCGCGGTTCATCTGTGCCCGCTCGAGCTCATCGATGATATTCATGGTCTTCTCGCTCCTGTACTCATTCAGCGTCCCGATGCGTCTGGATAAAGTCATTCAACAGCGCCTTCTCTTCGGCACTCAATTCCCTGCGCTCCAGCAATTCCGGGCGTCGCAGCCAGGTACGCCCGAGGGCTTGCCGCAGCCGCCAGCGGGCGATGGCCCGGTGGTCGCCGCTCAACAGCACCTGGGGTACGCGCGCGCCCGCGACCGTCTCGGGGCGGGTGTAGTGCGGAAAATCCAGCAGGCCGTCGGCGTAGGAGTCTTCCCGGGCCGAGTCCCCGTGCCCCAACGTCCCCGGCAGGAGGCGCATCACCGCGTCCATGATCACCATGGCGGGCAGCTCGCCCCCGCTCACCACATAGTCGCCGATGGACCACTCCGCGTCCACATAGCGCGCCACCAGCCGTTCGTCGATCCCTTCGTAGCGGCCGGCGATCAGGATCCAGCCGGGCTTGGCGGCGATCTCCGCAATCGCGTCCTGAGCCAGGGTGCGGCCCTGGGGCGTAACATAGGCCACTTCGCTATTCGGGGCGACGCGCTTGGCATCCTCGATGGCCGCCTGCAGCGGCTCCGCCTTCATGACCATACCGGGCCCCCCGCCGTAGGGCCGGTCGTCCACCGTGCGGTGGGGGTCCTGCGTGTAATCCCTCGGATTCCACAGATGCAGCTCCGCGATGCCGCGTTTCAGCGCGCGCCCGACGACGCCGTGCCCCGCGAGGATCCGGAACAGATCCGGGAACAGGCTGATGACATCGAAACGCACAGCCCCCCCGTATAGCCCCCCACAGCCCCCATCCCCGACCCTTAAAACTCCGGGTCCCAATCGACTCGCATCCGGCCCAGCCCGAGATCCACGTCCTTGATGACCCGATCCCAGAGGAACGGCAGTAACCGCTCTCGGTCCCCGTTGACCACCAGCACGTCGTTGGCGGCGGTGGCGAACACCCGCTCGACCCGGCCGAGGGGTCTACCCTCCAGGGTTTCGACGCTCAGCCCCACCAGATCGACCCAATAAAACTCATCGGCCCCGAGCCGCGGCAGCTGATCACGGCGGATCCTGATCTCCAGCCCCACCAGGGCAACGGCCTGGTCCCGATCCTCACAACCCGCCAACCGGGCGACTAAGCCCTTACCGTGGGGTCTGCCTTCGGCCAGTCCCCGCGGTTTGCGCTCCGCACCCAGATACCAGGGGTTATAGGTCAGGACGTTGTCACGGGGCTCGGTCTCCGAAAAAACCTTCACCCAACCCCGCACGCCGTAAAGGCCCGAGATGCGGCCCACCACCAGCAGCCCCGATTGCGCCCGGCCCTCCATCCCGACGCCGGCCGGGTCCCGTCGCTTCGGGTCAGGAAGCGGCGGATTCCCCGGCCTCGTCAGGGGCCTCGGCAGGCTCCGTGGTGGGCGGCATCGGTGTCGCGACGACCGCATCGGTCTCAGCGGCCGATTCCTTCAGCAGCCTGGTGACACGCTCGGACGGCTGCGCCCCCCGGCCGATCCAATACTCGGCGCGTGCACGGTCGAGTCGCAGCCGCACCTCGCCGCCGGTAGCGATCGGATTGAAAAAGCCGATGCGTTCGATGTAGCGACCGTCACGCTTCAGGCGCCCGTCGGCAACGACGATTTGATAGAAGGGGCGTTTTTTAGCGCCACCCCGAGACAAGCGAATCGATACCATGTTCAGCCCTGATCCAAGCCATCCACGCGTAGTGTATGTAAACTATCGATTATACATGAGTCCAGGGGGAAGAATACAAGCCTCGAATGTTCGCGCAGGGCTCCCGAATAATAATCACTGCTGAAACAAGATGTCGGCATGGAAGCAAACCGAGTAGTCGGTTGTCGCCGACCAATGCTCGCCGTTCTTCCCGGCAGTGGGCGCTAACCATGGCGCTCCAGCCAGGCAGTCAGGTCGCCTTCAGCGTGGAAATCCAGCAGGGCCTCGGCCAGCGCGCCCAATCCGTCACCATCGAGCCGGCCAATCCGGCGGCTCTCGGTTTCCGGGACTTGCCCGATCGCACGTCGAAGCTGGCGCAGGACCAACGCCAACTGACCCGTTTCCCAGCCTTCTTCCTTTCCCTCTTCCCGCACCGCGTCCAGGTCCGCGTAGCCGCGCCGTTGCAGCAGGTTACGCAGGGCGCTCTCGCGGGCCGCATCGGGGTCGTACAGGGCCTCTACCGGCACCGGGTTGGCGAGAATCCCCGGCGCCTCCAGCTGCTCTCCGGGATATGCCAGGCGGTGGGGAGCCTGCGGCTCGTATACCTCGACCCGACGCACTCCGGTCAGGCGCACGACCCAGACGTAGCGCGTCCCCGCCCCGAGCAGGGTGCGGATCTTTTTCTGCAGGTCCTGCTCGTCCTGGCCGGTATCGGCATACTCGACCGCCAACGGCGGCGCCCCGGACACCCAACCCGGCTCGTCCGGGACATTGCCTACCGCGATATCGGGGGCGCGCAGGTTGTGCTCGTCCGGCGTGAAGCCGGCATCGAAGCCGGCCGCTTCCACGTCGGGATCGGTCTCCAGCGCCAACCCTCCGCTCAGACTTGCGTTGGCGTGCCGCCCGCCGCTGGGCAGACATTCGATGGGATGGCCGTCGTCGAGCTCGTAAGGATCGCCGGGACGCAGGTGTTCCGCGCGAAAAGGTCCACCGGTGTAATCCGCTTGTTTCTTCAGCATCGGTTCGAGTCTCCATGATGTGAGTAGTACCTCATTTCGCTTGATTTTGCTGTAGGGAACGCCCTCTGTGGCGTTCCGAACAGTTTGCGGAACGGCACGGAGGCCGTTCCCTACACGTGCAAAATGGGATGAAATGGGGTAGTAGTATGTTTGCCATTAATAAGGTGGCGATGCGTTTCACGCTTGATCGGGGCGCCCCGAGGATCGCGGGGGTGGCAGCGCGGGCGGTACCAATAAAGGACGACTTGAATGACCGGGTGAGACGGGGTGCCAGGGGTTGGGCAATTTGTTACTTTCCATCGAGTTATTATTCGGTGGCCCTGGTGCTCGCTCAGGGCGAGCGCGTGCAAATTGCTTTTGGAAGGAGAAGTTGCTTCCGGCATGGGCAGCGCGTGTCGGCCGTGGCGGCGTTTGAGCCGCAACGACGTCGAGGACTCCAAGCGTGCGTCGGTTAGAGTGCGGAATGTATATAATGGGGGGCAATGAATGCCTTGAACAGTATCCAGCTGCTGGCGGTGATCGCGCTGCCGGTGCTTTTTACCATCACGGCGCACGAAGCGGCCCACGGCTGGATGGCGAGCCGGCTGGGTGACGGCACGGCCAGGATGCTGGGGCGGGTAACCCTCAATCCCCTCAAGCACATCGACCTTCTCGGCACCCTGATCGTGCCCCTGATCACCTTCCTGCTAACCGGTTTCCTCTTCGGTTGGGCCAAGCCGGTGCCGATCAACGGGCGTAATCTCCGGCAGGAGCGGCGGGATCTCGCCCTGGTGGCCCTGGCGGGACCGGGGGCGAATCTGCTGATGGCCGTGCTGTGGGGCCTGGTGGTGCACCTCGGGCTCGCGCTTCCAGATACCTTCCGCTGGCTTGCTCTGCCGCTCATTTACATGGGCGCCACCGGGGTATTCATCAATGTGCTCCTCATGGTGCTGAGCCTGTTTCCGCTGGTTCCGCTCGACGGCGGGAGGGTGCTCAATGCCCTGTTACCGCCCGCGTGGTCGGCCGGGTTCTCGCGCCTGGAGCCCTACGGGCTGATTCTGTTGCTGGTGCTGTTGGTCACCGGCCTGTTGGGCTCCCTGCTGCTTCCGATCATCGAAGGCACGGTCGGCCTCCTGCCGGGCGCCGAGATCGTAAAGGAGCTGTTTTTCCACCGCCGGTTCTAGGTGCTGTTGACATTTAACGCTAACCGACTGTTTTCTCGTGTTTAAATGCCCGCAACATACCATAGGTCCACGGTCAGAACCGATGCATCGAAAGCCCCTCTCCCTGGAGAGAGAGGGGTTGGGGAGAGGGTGAATCAATCCGCGGTTATGAATGTCAACACCACCTAGTATATTGTTTCGTCAAAATTTCAGGACTTCGATCATTGAACGCTGCTTCCCCCCATGGCAATCGCGTCATCTCCGGTATGCGGCCCACCGGACGGCTGCACCTCGGCCACTATCACGGGGTGCTCAAGAGCTGGCTGGAGCTGCAACACGAGCACGAGTGCTTCTTCTTCGTCGCCGACTGGCACGCCCTGACCACCCATTACGAGGACCCGTCCCCGATCCCGGAGAGTGTCTGGGATATGGTCGTGGACTGGCTCGCCGCCGGGATCAACCCCGGCTCCGCGACCCTGTTCGTTCAGTCCCGCGTGCCGGAGCACGCGGAGCTCTTCCTGCTGTTGTCCATGATCGCGCCCCTGGGCTGGTTGGAGCGGGTCCCGAGCTACAAGGATCAGCAGGAGCGGCTGAAGGAGAAGGACCTGGCCACCTACGGCTTTCTGGGTTATCCGCTGCTGCAGAGCGCGGACATCCTGATCTACAAGGGGGGACAGGTCCCGGTGGGGGAGGATCAGGTCGCCCACGTGGAGCTGACCCGGGAGATCGCCCGCCGCTTCAACCACATCTACGGCCGCGAGCCGGGGTTCGAGGAGCTGGCGGAGCAGGCCCGGAAGAAGATGGGGAAGAAGAACGCCAAGCTCTTCGGCAAGCTGCGTAAGAAATACCGGGAGCAGGGCGATCAGGAGGCCCTGGCGGTGGCCCAGGCCCTCCTCGAAGGTCAGGGCAACATCACAGTGTCCGACCGCGAGCGCCTGTTCGGCTACCTGGAAGGGGGAGGACGCGTGATCCTCCCCGAGCCCCGGGCCCTGCTCACCAAGGCCTCCAGGATGCCGGGACTGGATGGACAGAAGATGTCCAAATCCTATGGTAACGCCATCACGCTGCGGGACGACCCCTCGGACGTGGCGCAGTCCCTGCGCACCATGCCGACCGATACCCGCCGGGTGCGTCGTACCGATCCGGGCGATCCCGAGCGGTGTCCGGTGTGGCAGCTGCACCAGGTTTACTCGGACGAAGACGTAAAATCCTGGGTCCGGGAGGGCTGCCGCACGGCCGGCATCGGTTGTCTCGACTGCAAGCAGCCGGTCATCGAGGCGGTGCTCGCCGAGCTGCGGCCGATCCGGGAACGGGTGCGCGAGTTGGAGCAGCAGCCGGACCTGGTCCGGAATCTGATCAACGATGGTTGCGAGGCGGCGCGGGACGTGGCGCGCGAGACCATGGAGGAAGTGCGACACGCCATGTCATTGGTATTCCCGTGACCGGGGAGATGTCCAGCGAGGCTTCGCCTCAGACCGACGAGTACCCACCTCGAACTTCGTCGCAAGATCCCAATAGTACAGGATTTTCAGGATTATTTTTCTTGGTAGTGGTTAAATTTTAAGTGGCATGGTTATGTGACCTAGTGGTTCAAACCCCCACCGTTATTGCTATCCCTGGCACCTGGATTCCGGCGCTCCCTGCCGGAATGACGGCTCGACTCGATGGCATTGGCTTCGAGCGGCGGTTTGGGCCAAGATATCCCGCCAATGGATGCCATCATAGAATTCCTGCTGGATCTCGGTGTCGTCGGCGCGGTAGTCGTCTCTTATCTCGTGATTTGGGTGTGGCCTAATTGGCAGACCTTCTTTTCCGAACCCGCTTCGGACGAGCGCAGGAAACGGCTGCGGCACGATCTGCGCCGCCGCCGCAAATGGATCAGGGTCCGCACCTTCGAGGATAGCTACCGCCTTCTACTCAATGGGTTGCTTGGCTATGTCGCCCGGTATCTGACCCACGACGCCAGAGGCCTTGCCTCTTCCCACAAGGCCGACACCTGGCCGGTGCGCCTGTTTGGCCTGAACCCCTTCACCGAGGGCAGCTATCTGCTCTGCCTGCGGTTGGCCCTGATCTATCCGCTCCTGGGCGTTTTTGTCGTCTGGCTGCTCGGCGGGGAAGGCGCCTTGGCCGGCATGACCCTGCTCCCGGCTGATCAACCCATAGGGCGGCGGGTGTTGGCGGTTGGCTTGCTGAGCTTGTCGGGTTTTCTATTTTTCAAGGGCTATCGTAGCGAAGGCTGGCGGTCCCTGATCTATTTATTGAGCGCTGGCGTTGGCGCTTTCGCTGGCGTTGTCGCTGTCGAATTTATCCGCGACCGGCTGCATTCCAAACGACAGATCGCCCTTTACTGGCTCGGGTTCAATGTCTTCTATGGCGGTGCGGTATTGCTTGTCATCGCCTGGGTCTTGCCGCGAGCGGATAACCCTGAGCCGCTGCTCGCCCTCGCCGGTCTCGCCCTGTTGCTGTGGGGTCTATACGAGCTGCTCACCGCCTGGGGCGGCACCGTCGGCCACCTGCCGCTCGCCTGGGTGCATGCGATCGCCCTGGCGGTGGACCCCTCCACCACCGCGCCGCTGCCTTGAATGTAGGTTTGGACAAGGAGCGGCAGGTTACGTCATGTCGGGTTACGCCGCATCCCTGCGGCTAACCCGACCTACCCGGTTGTCTTTTTAGACAGTCTCTTAATCTACCCGGCTGTCTTGATTGACAAGTGACGCTTGTTACCCTATCTATGAAAGCATGATTGGTAGCTTTCAACATCGAGGGTTAAAACGGCTTTACGAGCGCGGTGATCGCAGCAGGATTCCGGCAGAGTATGCGGAAAAGCTGGAAAATATCCTGTTTGCGCTCGATGTCGCCCTGGTCATCGATGCTTTGGACTTGCCGGGGTTCCGATTGCATCCCCTCAAGGGGGATCCTGATTAGCAATGAGATTCAGCCATCCGAATCCAGCCTTCCGGGCGTGGGCCACAGGCCACCGCAGCCACCAAGAGTCGGTTGGGCAGCGCGCGCAGATCAAAGCGCCGACTGAAGCGATAGGCGA
>Ga0209568_1000070_pt1 | contig 35916 bp, 42 predicted proteins | sample WorMetOlspDAHAB2_FD_187406 | JGI IMG/M metagenome (GOLD analysis project Ga0209568, IMG submission 187406) | Marine gutless worms symbiont microbial communities from Max Planck institute for Marine Microbiology, Germany - Olavius sp. DAHAB.2... ...
CCGCACCAGGGCCGCGGCATGAACGGCAGAACGCCGTTCCAGGCCTTCAGGGACGGATTGCTGAAACCAGGGAAACCGAAGAAGATGGAAACGACAGAGCGGAAGAAAACCGCCTAATCACCCCCCCGCGCGTGCGCGCGTACGTGCGGAAAAGGGGCGGCAGTGTCAGGTGATTACCCTACCTGTACAATACGTTCCTGCCCAATCCCGTGGCGATCGTACTCCGCGCCAGCTCAATCATGTAACGTTTGAACACGCCAACGGTCCAATCCTAGAGTCCGCGTTTCAGTTCCTGGAAGGCGGTAGCATGCCTCTCACCCCAGATGCCTTGCCTCCAGTAGTCGCCGAAGTGCTTTTCCGATTCCCCACTTACGATTCGATCCACAACAAGCTCAACGCTCATACCTGATCGCAGATCGACAATCCACGCCATCGCTTTCACCAAGTCTCGAGCATATACGGGTCGATCACTCGCGAATGATGTCAAGGATTGGCATTCATATATTACCGTCATGAAATCCAAAATTCTTTGGACAAGGTCATCCTTAGAAATATTCATGTTGTCTAACCAATTTATTCATTGTCATAAATCTAGTGTTTTGGCCTCCAAGAACGATGGAACTATGTTCTTGGTTTGGGTTCACTTTCTTTGACGAGCCCAAAGCGCTCGTTCACGCTCCCTTTATACCGCGTTCCGGCCGTTGTCCTCGACGATGCGGCCATCGACGATGTGGATTTGGCGTTGCGCCTGTTCAGCGAACTCGGGGGCGTGGGTGACGGCGATGACCGTGCGGCCTTCGTCAGCGGCGAGGCGGCCGAGGACGTCGAAGACGGTAGCGGCGTTGGCGGTATCTAGGTTTCCGGTCGGCTCGTCGGCCAGAACGATCGCCGGGTCGTTTGCGAGGGCGCGGGCGATGGCTGCCCTTTGGCGCTCGCCTCCGGAGATCTGGTCCGGACGCCGATGGGCGCGTTCAGCGATACCGAGGCGGTCGAGCACGGCCTCGGCGCGAGACCGCATCTCCGCGGCGCCGAGACGCCCCAGTCGGCGCATGGGCACCAGAACGTTGTCCAGGACCGAGAACTCGGGCAGCAGGAAATGGAACTGAAAGACGAAGCCGATGCGGGCGAGCCGCAATGCCGACGCTTCGTCGCGATCGAGATCGTCGGTGTCCCTTCCCTCGATGCTGAGATGGCCCTCGCTCGGCCGGTCGAGAAGGCCGAGCAGGTAGAGCAGCGACGATTTCCCCGAGCCCGACGGGCCGGTGACGGCGGCGAAGGTGCCCGGCGCGATGGCGAGGTCGATGTCGCGGACCAGGGTCACCGGCACTGTCCCCGGGAGGACACGGGTCACGCCGCGCGCTTCGATGGCGGGAGCAGCCGTCATGCCGCCCCCCGGATGATGTCGACAGGGTTCAGCTTGGCCGCCTTGCGCGCCGGCAGGTAGCCGGCGACCGACGAGGCGACCAGCGCGAACGCGGCGGCGATGAGGTAGTCGATGGCGGCGTAGCGCACCGGCAGCGTGGTCGCGTCGGTGAATTCCTTCATGTCGATCTCGAGGCCGTCGAGGTAGGCACTGAGCCCGTAGCCCATCGCCCAGCCGAGGGCGACGCCGACGACGCCGATGACCAGACCTTCGAGCAGGAAAATGGTTTTGACGTCGCCCTCGGTGAAACCCAGCGACTTCATGATGGCGATATCGCGGACCTTCTCGTAGGTGATGGTCGAGACCACGTTGTAGATGCCGAAGCCGGCGACCAGCAGGATGGCGCTGACCACCGACAGCATGATCTTGCGCCGGACCACCAGGGTCTCCATCAGCCCCTCGTTGACCTCGTCCCAGGACTCCGAGCGGTAGCCGTAGCGGGCCTCCAGCCGGCGGGCGAGGGCGCGCGCGCCATCGACGTCGTCGAGACGGACGCGGATTTCGTTGATGACGTTGGCCTTGTCCTGCAGCACCTGGGCTTTCTTCAACAGCGCATAGGTCGTCTGGTTGTCGAGCGAGATGACGCCGGAGCGGAACATGCCGACGATCTTCATCCTGAGCGTGACCCCGGCCGGCGACGTGACGGTCAGCGTCGAGCCCATGCGGGCGCCGAGCTTCTCGGCCAGCCCGGTGCCGACGATCAGGCCGTTGGCCGAGGTGAACAGGGATTCCAGGGAGCCGGCGACCATGTCTTCCTCGATCTGCGAGACGCGGCGTTCCCGCGACGGCTCGATGCCGAGCACCGAAGCGGAGATGTCCTTGCCGGCGTAGCGGACGACGGCATTGCCGTTGAGCGTCGGCGCCGCGTCGATCCCCGGAAGCTCGTCGATCGCGGCCATGCGGGCCCGCGCCCGGCGGATGCCGCGCAACTCCTGTTTGGGCTTGGTGCCTTCGAGGGCGACGGCACCGCCGGCGTAGGTCCGCTCGGCCGGCTGGCGCGGCGGCACGCGGAACTCGTCGCGGATGGTGACGTGGGGAGTGGCATCGACGACGCGCTCGATGAAGTCGGCGTCGGAGCCGGCCATCAGCGCCGAGATGGCGATGAAGAAACCGGTTCCCATGGCCACGCCGATGACGGAGATCAGCGTCTGGCGGCGGCGGCCGCGGATGTGGGTCCAGGCGATGTCGAGCAGCAGACCCATTGCAAAGACCCTAGTCTTCGGCCGCGAGGCGCACCCGTCCGCCGTCCTTCAATCCCTCGGGCGGCGCGACGACGACGGTGTCCGAAGGCGCGAGGCCGGAGGTGACCTCGATCCTCTGGCTGCCGACGACGCCGGTCTCGACGGGGCGCCGCTGGACGCGGCCGTCGGCGAACACCCAGACGGCGCCGTCTATGACCGCGTCGGCGGGGACCAGCAGGGTTTCTGGGACCTCGCGGATGACAACGTTGATCTCGGTGGTCATGCCGATCATCAGCGGCGTGTCGTCGGGAAGGGCGACGCGGACACGGTAGTTCTTGTTGACCGGATCGCCCTTCGGCGTGATGTGGTGGACGGTGCCGGCGAGCACGTCGCCCGGAAAGGCGTCGGCCTTGATCAGCGCCCGCTGGCCGATGCGGACCTGCGGGATGTCCTCCTCATCGACCTCGGCCTCGACCTCCAGCGGCCTCGGCCGGCCGACCCAGAACAGCACGTCGCCGGGTTCGGCGATCTCGCCGACCTCGCCGTCGCGGCGCAGCACCACTCCGTCGATGGGGGCGCGCAACTCGAAATCGGCAAGGCGTTCGCGTTCGACCGCCACGGCGGCGCGGACCTCGTCGAAGTTGGAGGCGACCCGCTCGTACGCCTGGGCGCTGACGTTGCGGGTTTCCAACAGCCGGCGGTAGCGTTCGACGTCCTTGGCGAGGAACCTGGCGCGGGCCTCCAGCTCGGCGAGGCGGGCCCGCTGTTCGGCGTCGTCCAGGCGGGCCAGAACCTCGTCACGGACCTTCTCCTCGCCCTCGCAGGCGCAGAGATCGACGATCCGCCCGCGGATCATTGGTGTGACCTTGGCCCAGGTCACCGGCTCGACAACGCCCGTTGCGTAAACCGCCTCGACGGCGGGGCCCATGGTTGGCGTCCCGATACGGACCTCCGGAATCGACAGGTACCACGACCCCGCCCCGCCGGCGGCAACGGCGCCCGCAATAACGACAATGGCGATGGCCCTACCGGCACGCACGGTCTTTTCCCTCCAATCAGGACTTGGCCACGGTCATTCGTCGAAGTGCACGTTGACGCGTCGGTTCTGGCGGCCCTTTTTCTCGATCTTACCGAGCCGCACCGGCCCGATCTCGCCGGTCGAGCGAACATGGGTGCCGCCGCAGGGCTGCAGGTCGGTGCCGTCGACATTGATCACCCGTACCCGGCCCTGGCCGGACGGCGGCTTGACCGACATGGTCCGCACCAGATCGGGGTTGGTGGCAAGCTCGTCGTCGGTGATCCACGAGAACGAAACCGCACGGTCCTCGGCGATCAGCCGGTTGAGATCGGCCTCGATGGCCTCCTTGTCCAAGGTCGGCTCGGGGATGTCAAGTCCAGCCGCCCCTTGGCCTCGCCCACGGAGCCGCCGGTGACGGCGCCGGGCACCACGGCGCAGAGGAGGTGCAGGCAGGTGTGCATACGCATCAGCCGGTGGCGGCGATCCCAGTCGATCTCGGCGGTGACCCGGTCGCCGACCGCCAGCGCCGGCGCGCCGTCCGCGGGGACGTGGAGATGATCTCCGGTGTCGCGGTCCTTGACCGTGTCGGCGATGGTGACCGAGTGGCCGTCCGCCGTGCTGAGCGTGCCGGCGTCACCCGGCTGACCGCCGCCCATCGGATAGAACACGGTGCGGTCGAGCTGAATGCCCCGCGCGTCGGCCGCGGTGACCACCGCCTCACACGAGCGCGCGTAGGCATCCTCGCGGAATAGCTCCTCGGTCATCCGGTTTCGCCCTCCCCGGCCGGTTAAGCCCGTGATCCTCACCCTATACCATGGCGTGCGGGCGTGCGAACCGTGCGGAACGATTGACAAGCTGATTTAGAGTGTATATACACTCTTCATCGTTCACCATGGAGACCTCCGATGGCCGATCCGATGCACCTTGCCGCCTGCACCTGCTTCAACCTGCGCAAGGCGGCACGAGCGGTGACCCAGGCGCACGAGGCGGCGCTGGCGCCCATCGGCCTGAAGGCAACCCAGTTCAGCGTGCTGACGGTGCTGTCGCTGATCGGCCGGCCGATGCCGCTCGGCCGTGCCGCCGAGATCATGGTCATGGACCGTACGACCCTGACCCGAAACCTGAAACCGTTGGTCGCCGCCGGCCTGGTGTCGTCGACCCGCGGCGAGGACCGACGCGAACGGGTCCTGGCATTGACCGACGAGGGCCGGGCGCTGGTCGAGCGCGCCCAGCCGCTGTGGCGGACCGCCCAGGCCGCCATTGTCGACCACATCGGCGCCGAGCGCTGGACGCGGATGCTCGGCGACCTCGATCACGTCGTCGCCGCGGCACGGTCGGCAAACCCCGCCGCAGCCGACGAGGCCCATGCGACCGGATGAAATTTTTTGATGATAAGAGTGTATCTACACCTTCTTTAACGTCTCGAAAGGAGCTTTCCCGATGTCCACCCTCGACCACCCGATCAACACCGTCACGACGCCGTCGCACCCAGGAACCGGGCCGGTTCTCGGCGCGGCAGCCGTCCTCGGCTTGTGGTTTGCCGTTGTTCTCGCCGCGAATTTCGCCGGCGCCTTCGAACCCGACCCGGCCAATCCCCCGCTGGCCCTGGCCGCCGCGCTCGCACTCCCGGTCGCGATCTTCGCCGCCGCTTACCGCCTCTCCGCGCGTGTGCGCACGTACGTCCTCGGACTCGACCTTGGGTTGTTGACCGCGATCCAGGGCTGGCGGGTCCTCGGCGGCATGTTCCTGGTCCTCTATGCCTACGGCCTGTTGCCGGGGGCGTTCGCCTGGCCTGCGGGTGTCGGTGATGTGGCGGTCGGCCTCGCCGCGCCGTTCGTGGCGGCCAGCCTCGCCGCCGGCGCCGCCGGCTGGCACCGCAAGGTGCTGTGGCTGAACATCGCCGGTCTCCTGGATTTCGTCGGCGCGGTCGGTGCGGGGCTGCTGACCAGCAGTTCGACCCTCGGCGTCATCGACGTCGCCGTCCGCTCGGATGCGATGACCAACCTGCCGCTGGCCCTGATCCCGACCTTCGCGGTGCCGTTCTTCATCGTCCTCCACGTGATCTCGCTGATCCAGCTTGCCCGCATCAAAGCTGGCGACCGCGCGGGGCGGCTGTGATCGATCGGATCGATCACACTGAGGCACTGGCACCTTATTGCGTATCCGCCTCTAAACCCTTACTTATGGGGGCAAGGTTGAAGATTTCGTCGGCGTAACTGGCGGCCGTTCCGACGCGTGGCCTGGCTACTTCCGAGAATCGCGATGCCTGAGTACGCGTACCCGCCGCAGAAGCGGCATCACGTCTGATACACGTTGCGAAAGGACTAAGTATGGCTACCGGAACCGTGAAGTGGTTCAGCCCCGCCAAGGGATATGGCTTCATTGCCCCCGACGGCGGCACCAAGGATGCGTTCGTCCACATTTCCGCCGTCGAGCGGACCGGACTTTCGACCCTCACCGAGGGCCAGAAGGTGGAGTACGAGCTCGTCCAGGGCCGGAACGGCAAGTCGTCGGCCGAAAATCTGGTGATTGTCGACTGACGATATCCGACCAAAAGAATGCGAAGGGGCGGGTCCGCAAGGGTCCGCCCCTTTTCTATGTCAGCACTTGTCTATGCCAGCACGTGACGGAACAGCGCCGCATCGGCGTTGCCGCCCGACAGGATCAGGCCGACCCGTTTTCCGGACATCTGGTCTCGCTCGGTGAGAAGCGCCGCCAGCGGCGCCGCGCCGGCACCTTCGGCGACGTTGTGGGTATCGGTGAAGTAGTGCGCCATCGCTTCCATCACCGCCGCGTCGCTGACCTGCACCACGCGCTCGGCACCAGCGAGGATGATCTCCAGCGCCGCCGGATCGGGCACCCGGCAGGCAACGCCGTCGGCGATGGTATCGGCGGAGCTGGTTGAAACAGGACGGCCGGCGGCGAACGACAACGCGTAGCAGGCGGCGCTCTCGGAGACCACGCCAACGATGCGGGTCGCCAGACCCATCGCGTCCCGCGCCGCGATCAGTCCGCAGATGCCGGATCCCTGGCCGATCGGCACGTAGACGCTGTCCAACTCGGGCGCCGCACGGAGGAATTCCAGGCTGTAGGTGGCGACGCCCTGCACGAGCCACGGATGGAAGGCGCGGATCATGTGCAGGCCCTGCTCATCGGCGAGCCGGTCGGTGTATTCGTAGGCCTCCTGGAAGTCGGCGCCGTACTCGATCAGTTCGGCGCCCAGCGCCTGCATCGCAGCGTTCTTCTCCGGGTTGTTGCCGTGCGGCACGACGATGACCGCGCGCAGGCCCGCCCGGGCCGCGGCGAACGCGACGCTCTGGCCGTGGTTGCCGCGGGTCGCGCTGATCACGCCCGCGACGTCCGGTCGCTCGCACTTCAGGCGCTCCATGTAGACGAGGCCGCCCCGCACCTTGAAGGCGCCGATGGGCGTGTGGTTCTCGTGCTTGACCCACACCTCGCAGCCAACGCGGGCCTCGAGCAGCGGCCAGCGGATCTGGGACGTCGGCGTCAGGTGCCGGTGGACGATGTCCGCCGCCGCCTCCAGGTCCGCGAGCGTCGGTCCTGCCACGAACCTATTCCCGCCAGAACGGCTTACTGCCCTCCAGGAAGACATCGGCGCGGCTGATTCCGATGTCTCTCATCATCCGGTCGTCGAGGTCCATCAGCGCCCGCCTCTCGCGGACCCTCTGCGACCAGGTTTCGACGATGCCGATCAAATGCATGACGTCACGTCCGGCGATGCGGGCGCCTTCGGCCAGCCACTGCCGCCAAGAACGAGGAGGCAACTGGACCGTGCCGAAATGAGTCATTGTATCCATACAATCTGACTGTCTCATGGCCTTAACTCCAGAATTGTCCTGATCGAAACGTTTATATTGACTCTCATTCGCCGTCAATGTATTTATTGTCACCATGACAAATTGGACCCCCGCCCTCGAAACCCGCGCCGGCCCCAAGTACCTGGCCATCGCCGACGCGCTGGCCGAGGACATCGCCGACGGGCGCCTCGAAGCGGGAGCAAAACTGCCGACCCACCGCGACCTCGCCTATCGCCTGGGCGTCACCATCGGCACCGTCAGCCGCGCCTATGCCGAGGCCGAGCGGCGCGGCCTCACCGCCGGCGAGGTCGGCCGCGGCACCTACGTCCGCGGCCAGATCGTTTCGCACGGAACTGCGACGGACGTGTACCCCTGGCGGGCGCTGACCAGCGACCCGCAACCGGCAACCAACCTTGTCGACCTCAGCCTCAGCTATCCGCCGCCGGCGGCCATCAGTACCGATTTCAGCCGGGTGCTTCGCGAGATCGCCGCCGAGCCGGGGTCCATCAACCTGATGTCCTACGGTGGTCATATCGGTGCCCTGGAACACCGGGCCGCCGCGACCACCTGGATCGCCCAGGGCGGATACCGGCCCGAGCCCGAACGCCTCGTCGTCACCGCCGGCGCCCAGCACGCCCTGCTCGCCGCCCTGCATGCCGTCGCCCGGCCTGGCGACCGCATCGGCGCCGAACGGCTGACCTACACCGGACTGATCAAGGCCGTCGAGATGCTCGGGCTCGCCGTGGAGCCCATCGCCATGGACGAAGAGGGCCTGCTGCCCGACGCCGTCGAGCGCGCCTGCCGTTCGGGTGTCAAGGCCATCAGCCTGGTGCCGACCCTGCAGAATCCGACCACGGCGATCATGTCGGCAGAACGGCGGAAGGCCATCGCCGAGATCGCCGTCCGCCACGACGTGCCGCTGATCGAGGACGATCTTTTTGCCCTGCTCTCGCCGGACGCGCCGCCGCCGATCGCGACGCTGATCCCCGATCACGTACTCTATCTCACCAGTCTCTCGAAGACGGTGGCGCCGGGGCTTCGTGTCGGCTACCTCGCCGCCCCCGAGCGCTGGCGGATCGGCGCCGTGCTCGCCGTGCGGTCGTCGACATGGATGGCGCCGCCGCTGATGGCCGAGGTCGCCAGCCGCTGGATCACCGACGGGACCGCCAGACGCGTGCTCGAAAGCCATCGCCGCGAAGCCTCCGAGCGCATGTCCGTCGCCCGGCGTGCCCTCGCGGGTTTCGATTTCGCCGCCGGAGCCGGCGCCTTGCATCTCTGGCTCAAGCTGCCGACGCCGTGGCAGGCCGAGGAGTTCTCGCGCCGCGCCCGCGACGCCGGCGTGATCATCGCCTCGCAGGTGCCGTTCCTCGCCCGTCAGCCGGCGTCCCCCTCATCTCCGGTTGGCGAACAGGCGGTGCGCGTGTGCCTCGGCGGTTCGACCGACCGCGACCGGCTGGCCTGGGCCCTGGACCGGGTCGCCGGCGTGCTGCGCACCGGCCCGGAATCCGCCCAACGCGTCCCCGAACTCGCTTCGATCGTCTAGCCGTCGAAGGCTGTGATCGTATGTCCGTGGTTGAGGGGCCCGTGGCCATGGCCCAGGCCCGGTGCCGTGCGAATGGCTTCCTGGACGTAGGCCAGGGCGCGGACGACGGCGGCGCGGACGTCGAGCCCCTGGGCGATGCCGGTGGCGATGGCGGAAGCCAGCGTGCAGCCGGTGCCATGGGTGTGGGGCGTGCCGATGCGCGGGCTCCCGAACGCCTCGATGGCGCCGCCCGCCGAAGCCAGAAGATCGGTGACGGTCTCGCCGAGGCCGTGTCCGCCCTTGAGCACGACCGCCTTCGGGCCGAGGGACAGCAACTGGCGGACCAGCCCCTCGCCCTCGCCGGCCAGTTCGCCGTCCATGCCGGCGATGGCCTCGGCCTCGGGCTGGTTCGGCGTCAGCACGGCAGCGAGAGGGATCAGCTTGCTGCGCAGGCTGAACATGGCCTCGGGAGTCAGCAGTGCGTGGCCGCCCTTGGCCATCATCACCGGATCGAGGACGACGGGAATTCCCGCCGCCGCCTCGGCCAGCACGCCATGCACCGCGTCGATGATCTCGGGCGTGTGCAGCATGCCGATCTTCACGCAGTCGGCGCCGATGTCGGACAGCACCAGCCGCATCTGATGGGCGACGAAGTCCGGCGGCACGTCGTGGATGCCGAACACGCCCTCGGTGTTCTGGGCGGTGAGGGCGGTGACGGCGGTCATCGCGTACCCGCCGAGCGCCGTCACCGTCTTGATGTCGGCCTGCATGCCCGCGCCGCCGCCGGAATCCGACCCGGCGACGATCAGCACCCTCCCCTTCATCGGCTTGACGTGCTCTAAGCCGCGGCCGAGCGGATGGCGCCGCAGAGCTCCTCGACGATGGCGTCGAGCTGGGCCTGGTCCTCGCCTTCAGCCATCACCCGGATCACCGGCTCGGTCCCCGACTTGCGGATCAGCAGCCGGCCGGTGTTGGAGAGCCGCTTCTCGGCATCGGCGATGGCCTTCTTCACCGGCTCCGCGTCAAGCGGCTTGCCGCCCGAGAAGCGGACGTTGCGCAGAAGCTGCGGCAACGGCTCGAACAGCCGGCAGATCTCGCTCGCCCGGCCGCCGCGCTCGACGATCACCGCCAGCACCTGCAACGCGGCGATCAGGCCGTCGCCGGTGGTGGTGTAGTCGGAAAGGATGATGTGCCCCGACTGCTCGCCGCCGAGATTGAACCCGTGCTCGCGCATATGCTCGACGACGTAACAGTCGCCGACCTGGGTGCGGGCGAGGCTGAGACCGAGATCACCCATGTGCCGTTCGAGGCCGAGGTTCGACATCACCGTGGCGACGAGGCCGCCGCCCTTGAGCTGCCCGCTCTTCGCCCAGTGGCCGGCGATCAGCGCCATCAGCTGGTCGCCATCGACCAGCGTGCCGGTTTCGTCGGCGATCAGCACCCGGTCGGCGTCGCCGTCGAGGGCGATACCGAGATCGGCCCGGTACTCGCGGACCGCCGAGCACATGGCGTCGGTCGCCGTCGAGCCGCACTCACGGTTGATGTTGAAGCCATCGGGGTTGACGCCGATGGGAATGACTTCGGCACCCAGTTCCCACAGCACCTCCGGCGCCACCCGGTAAGCCGCGCCATTGGCGCAATCGAGGACGATGCGCAGATCCGAGAGGGTGAGGCCCTTGGGGAAGCTCTGCTTGACGAATTCGGTGTAGCGCCCCTGCACGTCTTCCAGCCGGCGCGCCCGGCCCAGTTGGTTCGGCGGCGCCAGCTGCTCGGACATGCCGTTGGCGAGGTGGCGCTCGATGGTCGCTTCGACGGCGTCCGAGAGCTTGTAGCCGTCCGGGCCGAACAGCTTGATGCCGTTGTCCTCGAAGGGGTTGTGCGAGGCCGACAGCATGACGCCGATGTCGCAGCGCATGGACCGCGTCAGCATGGCCACCGCCGGCGTCGGCATCGGCCCGACGAGGATCACGTCCATGCCCATAGAAATGAACCCGGCCGTCAGCGCCGGCTCCAGCATATAGCCGGAAAGCCGCGTGTCCTTGCCGATCAGGACCCGGTGCTGGTGGTCTCCGCGGCGGAAATGCAGCCCCGCCGCCATGCCGACCTTCAACGCCGTTTCGGCGGTCATCGGCTCCGCGTTCGCGGTTCCTCGTATACCGTCGGTTCCGAAAAGCTTTCTTTTTGTCATCGTCGTCCTGTTACTGCCGTCCGCCCCCCGAACGAATCACGTCTTATATCACCGGAAGCCCCCTCAGGGCACGGGGTTGTTGGCGGCAACGGCCCGCCAGATGGCCAGGGCCTGGCGGGTTTCGGCGACGTCGTGAACGCGGAGGATGTGGGCCCCGGCAGCGACCGCGGCGAGGCCGGCGGCCAGCGAACCGGCGAGGCGTTGCTTCGGCGGCACGGGCCGGTCGATGCGGGAGATGAAGCTTTTTCGTGAGACGCCGACGACGATCGCGCAGCCGAGATCACGAAACAGATTCAGCCGGGCGAGGATGTCGATGTTGTGGGCCACGGTCTTGCCGAAGCCGATGCCGGGATCGACGGCGATGCGGGATCTGTCGATCCCCGCCGCCTCGCACGCGGCGACGCGATCGGCGAGTTCGTCGCGCACCTCCCACGCCGCATCGCCGTAGGTCGGATCGTCCTGCATCGTCGTCGGCTCGCCCCGCATGTGCATCAGCACCACGGACGCGCGCCGCTCCGCGACGATACCCGCGGCCCGCATGTCGGCGAGCGCGGTGACGTCGTTGACGATGCGGGCGCCGGCCTCCAGGGCCGCGTCCATCACCTCGGCGCGGCGGGTATCGACGGAAACGAGCACCCCCTGTGCGGCCAGTGCCCGAACGACGGGGACGACCCGCGCCAGTTCCAGCTCGACCGGGACCGGTTCCGCACCGGGCCGCGTCGACTCGCCGCCGACGTCGACGATGTCGGCGCCGTCATCGATCAGCGTGCGCCCGCGCGCCACCGCCGCATCGGCGCGCAACGCCTCGCCGCCATCGGAAAAGCTGTCGGGGGTAACGTTGACGACACCCATCAGCCGCGGCCTATCGAGATCGAGGCCGGCGAAGGTCAAGGGATTCGTGGATGCGGAGATCGTCCGGGCCTGCGCCACCAACCGCGCAGCCGTTCGGTCAGCCGCCGGGCTGCGGTTCGGCTTCGAGGCCGCCCGCCGGCTTGTCCTTGCTCTTCTTGGTGCCGCTCGACGGTACCGAGGACTTGCGTCCCTGGTCCTTCGGCGGGCTTGTCGGACCGCCGTCGTGCTCGGGCCGGACGACCGGTTCGCCGCGCAGCAGCGCTTCCACTTCGTCGCCCGAGAGCGTTTCGTACTCCAGCAGCGCAGCGGCCAGCGTCTCCAGATCCTTGCGGTGGGCTTCGAGAATCTTTCGCGCCGTCTCCTCGGCCTCGTCGATGAGTCGCCGGACCTCTTCGTCGATCAGCCGCGCCGTGGCATCCGACACGTTCTTCTGCTGGGTCACCGAATGGCCGAGGAAGATTTCCTCCTGGTTGTCGGTGTAGCGCAGCGGACCGAGCTTGTCGGAGAAGCCGAACTCGGTGACCATGCGCCGCGCCATGTCGGTGGCCTGCTGGATGTCGTTGCCGGCACCGGTGGTGACGTTCTCCTCGCCGAAAACGATCTCCTCGGCGATGCGCCCGCCGAACATCACTGCTAGGCGCGATTCCAGTTCCAGCTTCGACCAGCTGTAGCGGTCGCGCTCGGGCAGCGACATGGTGACGCCGAGCGCCCGCCCGCGCGGGATGATGGTCACCTTGTGCAGCGGATCGTGCTTGGGCACGTTCAGGCCGACGAGCGCGTGCCCCGCCTCGTGATAGGCGGTGAGCGTCTTTTCCTCGTCGGTCATCACCATCGAGCGGCGCTCGGTGCCCATCATCACCTTGTCCTTGGCGGCCTCGAAATCGGCCATGGTGACGACCCGCTTGCCAGCGCGGGCGGCCAGCAGCGCCGCCTCGTTGACCAGATTGGCGAGGTCGGCGCCCGAGAAGCCGGGGGTGCCGCGCGCAACTGTTCGGGCTTCGACGTCCGGTCCCAGCGGTACCTTGCGCATGTGGACGCGGAGGATCTGCTCGCGGCCGAGGATGTCCGGATTGGGCACCACCACCTGACGATCGAAGCGTCCGGGACGCAGCAGCGCCGGGTCGAGCACGTCGGGCCGGTTGGTGGCGGCGATCAGGATGACGCCCTCGTTGGACTCGAAGCCGTCCATCTCGACAAGCAGCTGGTTCAGGGTCTGCTCGCGCTCGTCGTTGCCGCCGCCGAGCCCGGCGCCGCGATGGCGGCCGACGGCGTCGATTTCATCGATGAAGATGATGCAGGGCGCGTTCTTCTTGCCCTGCTCGAACATGTCGCGCACCCGCGAGGCGCCGACACCGACAAACATCTCGACGAAGTCCGAACCGGAAATGGTGAAGAACGGCACGTTGGCCTCGCCGGCGATGGCGCGGGCGAGCAGGGTCTTGCCGGTGCCCGGCGGACCGACCAGCAGGCAGCCCTTGGGGATCTTGCCGCCCAGACGCTGGAACTTCTGCGGGTCCTTGAGGAGCTCGACGACCTCTTCCAGCTCCTGCTTGGCCTCGTCGATGCCGGCGACATCCTCGAACGTAACGCGCCCCGTCTTCTCGGTCAGCAGCCGCGCACGGGACTTGCCGAAGCCCATGGCCTTGCCGCCACCGGACTGCATCTGGCGCATGAAGAAGATCCACACGCCGATCAGCAGAAGCATCGGGAACCACGAGATCAGGATATTCAGCAGCGGCGAGCCTTCGTCGACGGGCTCCGCCGTCACCCGGACGCCATTCTCCTTCAGCCTGGAGATCAGCTCAGGATCCTCGGGCGCGTAGGTGACGACCGTGCGGCCGTCCCGATAGATGCCGACGATGTCGTTGCCCTTGACGGTGACCTCCCGGACATCGCCGCTTTCGACCTGCGAGATAAAGTCGGAATACGCCAATTTCTGGTGGCCGCCACGCTGAGGCGATTCCTGGAACAGGCTGAACAGGGCGAACACCAAAAGCGCGATGATCACCCACAAGGCCAAGTTTCTGCTGAAGTTCACGTGGCGGTTTCCTCGTTCTGGCCGGGCGCCGTTGACGGGCCACCCGTGTCCCAGCTTATGGGATAATACGCGAACGTTGCGAAGCAAGGAAATACCGCGCTCCGGAGGCTGCGGAACGGGGGTGGAAGGCGATCGCGGCGAGTTCCATGGGAACCGCCCCCGGCCGGCGATATCCGAGGCTCGGCACGGCGAACACGCCGTCGTCGTCGAACAGGGCCGGCAGGGCGGGCCGCGCCGGCCGCGGCACGGATGACGCGCAAGCTCCGGCGTCCTTCGAAACGTCCCCCAATGCGGCCAGCCGCGCCGGTCCGCGGCCTGAACCGAGATCGATAAGGAAACGCCCGTCCCATAGCAGGCGCTCGCCGGCGACCACCGGCGCCGGCTGCGGAAGCCCTCGTTGCTCTCGGCAAACGAGCATGCTCCGGCTGTCGGACATCACCCGGCACCCCGCCAGGGTGCTCTTCACATCCGTGCCGTCCCTGGCCAGCCGCGCGTAAAGGCGCTCCAATTTGGCGCTCGCCGGTCCGTAGGCGCGGCCACCAACGGCCGTCAGCACCCGCGCAAGGGCGCGTAGCGATACCTCGGCCGGCGCCGCCGCAAGGATCTGGCGGTCGACGCGGGCGAACCCGGCCGGGTGCAGATGCACCGCGCTGCCGATCAGGAGCGCCGCGGCATCCTCCAATGCAGCCCGGGCACGACCCATACGCTCCGCGAACCCGGCCAGTGCATCCTCGGATACGCCGGCCTCGGCAAGGTCCGGCAACGCCCTGCGCAGCCGTGTTCTTTCAAACGCCGGATCGAGGTTGGACGGGTCCTCGATCCAGGTCAGCCCGCGGTCCCGCAGAGTCGCCCGCAACCGTTCGGGGGCGATGGCCAGAAGCGGCCGGAGCAGGCGCACGGCCGGTGTCTCGACCACCGCCGCCATCGCCGCGAGTCCGTCCGGCCCGCTGCCTCCGGCGAGGCGCATCAGCACCGTCTCCGCCTGGTCACGGCGATGATGGGCGAGCAGCAGATGCAGGAAACCGGTCTCGCGGCACCAGTCCGACAGCAAGGCGTAGCGGGCTTGGCGGGCTTGGATCTGGATACCGGAAACCGGCGCCGCTCCATGCCAAGTCAGCACCCGGTGATCGATGCCCAAACCCGCCATCTGCCGGCCGACGGCGGCGGCTTCATCGGCAGCTTCGGGACGCAGCCGGTGGTCGACGGTCAATGCGGTGATGCGCCCTCCGCGGGCCCGCGCCCAGTCCTCGGCGAGAACGGCCAGGGCAATGCTGTCGGCACCGCCCGACACGCCGACAGCCAGCCGGGGTGCCGCTTCGAACGGTCCGAGCGGTGCCATCAAGGCTTCGAAGGTGCTGCCTGTCAGGGGTTCTTCGGCAGCCATCGGGGCGGGCGGCTCAGGGACAGCCGGTGCGCTGGCGTTCGCGGGCGACGCGATCGCGCACGCGGGACGACAACTCGGGGAATGCCTTGGCGATCTCGTCGAACGTCGCGCAGGCCTCCTGCTTCTTGTCGAGGTTGGCCAGCGACATCCCGAGCTTGAGCAACGAATCCGGTGCCTTGGGTCCGTTGCGATGCTTCTGGTAACCGTCCAGGAACACCTCGGCGGCCCTGGCGTAGTCACCGCGCACGTAGAACGTCTCGCCGAGCCAGTAGCGGGCGTTGGCAGTCAGCGGCTCGTCGGGGTGGCGTTCGACAAACGCCTGCAGCGCCGTTTCTGCCTCGCCGTACTTGGCCTTGCGCAGCAGATCGAAAGCGAATGTGTACTGCTCGCGCGGCGTGCCGGGCGGCAGTGGGCCGGTCTCCGGCTTCGGTGCCTCGACCGGCGCCGAAGGAGCCGCTTCGGCCGGCGGACGCGCGGCGTAGGACTCCAGCTCGGTCTTGGTCAGCGTGCCCAGCGTACCCGGTTGGGCTGGCGGCGGCGCCTCGCCGGGCCGGGCCGATTGAACCGCCGGCGGCGAGGGCGCCGCGGCGATGGACGGGGGCCCAGACGGCGGCACACCGGCCGCCGCGCCCCGCTGTTCGACCTGGCGGAGCCGGAAGTCAACGTCGCTGACCAGCTTGTCGAGCCGATCGTTCACCCCTCGGACCTGATGGGCGATTTCCTCGATCTGCCCGGTCATCGACCTCAGGTCGCTCTCGAGGGCCGAGATGCGGGCGTCGAGGCGGGCGATTCCAGCGGTCCCCGTTGGCGTCGTGTCGCCGCTGACCAGCGGTGCCGGCGCGCCCGAAGACCCGGCACCCGACCCGCCGCGTGAAATCTGAAGATTGAGGGTGCGGATATCCCGCTCCAGCCGTTGAATCCGATCGAGCAGCGGCCCGAGGTCGCTGCTCTGTGCCAACGCCACCGGAGCCGCAGCGCCGCTCAGCGCGACAACAGCAACCGCCGCCAAACACATCAAAATGCTGGCGCGAACCTTGGTCATCGATATCGCCCGACTGTCATCGATCCGAGCCCGCCGCGATCGGCGGTCACGCCATGTTGGTCCGACATGAGGGCAAAATTACGGCGCTTGCCCGGTCCGACCGAGATCGGACCGGGCAAGCGCCGAATTCGCCCGGTAGTCAGACTCGCTGGATCAGCTTCCCACCGCGGCTCCACGAATGCGTGTCCGCGCCCGACGGTTCTGTGCCCAGGCGGTCTCGTTGGAGCCGACCGCGAACGGCCGCTCTTCGCCATAGGAAATGGTCCGGATGCGCGACGGCGCGACGCCCAGCGCGATCAGGTAGTCCTTGGCCGAGTTGGCACGGCGCTCACCCAGCGCGAGGTTGTATTCGCGGGTGCCACGCTCGTCGCAATGACCCTCGATCAGGATCGAAACGGCCGGGTTCTTCATCAGCCACGCGGCCTGCTTCTCAAGCGTAGCCCGGGCATTAGCCTTCAGGTTGTAGCGATCGAAATCGAAGAACACGCTGTCGCCGATGGACACTAGTTCTTCGGGCGATCCGGCCATCGGTCCCGGAAGGGTGCCGGACCCTGAAACGGCGCCTGACGACGCGCCCGATCCGGATGCACCGGTTCCGCCCGCACCACCAGCCGAGCCCCCCTCTTCCGGACCGCTGGCGCAAGCAGCCAGAAGTCCCACGACAGCAAACAGGGTTACGATTTTGAACCGCATAGAAATCCCCCTATACCGGGCGTTAGACGACAGCAAGACCCCTAAGCTAGATACGACCGTTCCAAGCGCGTTCGCACAATGACGACCGTTCCTTTATTGTCGAATCTGGGTCGAGTACAGCACCTCGCAAAAACGAAAAGGCCGTATTATTGAGGCGATTATAGGCTCCCACCCCTACGGAATCAAGGGGGACCACGCGGGATCAGACGCATCCGTGGGCGTGATGATTTCCCGTTCGTTGTGGCCCGTCAAATCGATGGAATAAAGCCGAGATTCGCCTCCACCACCTCGGTCATCCGTCGGTTCCTTGCGGAAGTACATCAGCACACGTCCATTGGGAGCCCAGGTCGGCGCCTCGACGTTGAATCCTTCCGTCAACAGCCGCTCGCCCGAGCCGTCGGGGCGCATCACACCAATATAGAATCGGCCCCCGTGGATCTTGGTAAACGCAACCAGATCGCCGCGCGGCGACCACACCGGCGTGGCGTAGCGGCCCCGGCCGTAGCTGATGCGCCGGACGTTGCGCCCGTCGGCGCCCATTACATAAAGCTGCTGCGAACCGCCGCGGTCGGAATTGAACACCACTTCGCGACCATCGGGCGCGAAGGACGGCGACGTGTCGATGGCTGTATGGCTGGTCAGCCGTTTCACCGCCCGGGTACCCAGGTTCATCGTGTAGATTTCCGAGTTCCCGTCCTTGGCCATGCTCATGATCACCGTCTTGCCGTCTGGCGAGAACCGCGGGGCGAAGGTCATGCCCGGAAAGTCGCCAACGACCTCCTGGCGACCGGTGTCGATGTTGAAGATATAGACCCGGGGGACATTGCCGAAATACGAGAGATAGGTGATCTCCTGCAGCGTCGGCGAAAACCGCGGCGTGAGAACGAGGTTGCCGCCGTCGGTCAGGAACCTGTGGTTCTCGCCATCCTGATCCATGATCGCCAGCCGCTTGACGCGCCGGGCGTGCGGTCCGCTTTCGGCGATGTAGACGATGCGCGTGTCGAAATACCCCTGTTCGCCGGTGATCCGCTTGTAGATCGCATCGGCGATGATGTGGGCGACGCGGCGCCAGTTGGTCGGCACGGTGAAATAAGCGAGCCCGACCATCTGCTGTTCGGCAAACACGTCCCAAAGCCGGAACTCGACCTTGAGCCGGCCGTCCTCCACAACTTCGACCCGGCCTTGGACCAGCGCCTGGGCGTTAATCACCCGCCACTCGCCGAACCGGGGCACGGTGTTCATCGACGGCTGTGTCTGGATGAACGCTTTCGGATCGAGGGCACGGAACAGACCGGACCGCTCGAGGTCCGATGCGATCACGCCGGCAACGTCGCGGCCGAATTGCTGCTCCTGGACACGGCGGCCGGTGAACGCCGTGATGGCGATGGGCAGAGGCTCGACGACGCCCTGCGTGATGTCGATGCGCAGTTCGGCGACCGCCGGCTGCATCAGACCCGCCAAAGCAAGGGCCGCGACAACCAGCATCGCAGCGCGACGCACCAGGCGCCGGTTCATCCTCATGTGCCGAACATCTCCTTGGGATTGAAGACCAGGGTCATGGTCCGCCAGCGGTCGAATTTTTCGGGCGGCAATTTGAACGGATGGCAGCGGGGATTCAAGACCGCCCGCAATGCCGTCTCGGCGGCAGCGCGGAAAAACGGGTCGGCGCGCATCCGCGCCTGGTCCTTGATCTGCGCGACCTGGGGACGGCCGTCGATGTTCATTTCCACCCGCACCTCGATGACCAAGTCCTCGGCATCCTTGGCGCCGGCCGGCAGGCTCCAGCACTTGGCGATCTGCTGGCGGACGAGGTCGATCTCACTGATCGTCAGCGGCGCCGTCGGGTCGAAGTCGGCGCGGCGCCGCTTGCTCAGGGCCCGGGCGACCTGGGTTTCGAAGCTCTCCTTCGGTTCTTCGGCCTTCGGTTTTTCCTTCTCGGGCGCTTCCTCGGGAGGCGGCGCCGGCCGGTCCTTGAGCTTCTCGACCGTCCGCAGCACGGAGGCGAAGCGGCTCGGCGGCTTCGGCTTCCGTTTCGGCTTCACCGACGCCAGCATCGGCGGTGGTTCAGGCTTGGGCGCCGGCTTGGCTTCCTCGACCGGCTTCTTTTCGGGTTTGGGCTTCGGCGCCGGCTCGGCGCGCGGGGCCGGCTCGGGTTCCGGCTCCGGTTCCGGTTGGGGCGGCGGCGGAGTCTCGGCGCGCGGCGGCGGTGGTGGCGGCGGTTTTTTTTCGGGGACCGGTTTCGGGTCCTCGGCGATCTCCGGCGGCGGGGCGTTGGTGACTTCGGCGACGGTGACGACATCGACGACGATGGGCGTTTCGACGACGGGCGCGTCGCGGCGGATCATCGGTACGCCGACGTAGGCGACGGCGACGACCGTGAAATGAAAGGCCAGCGATGCGAAGAACGCCCGTTGCATGCCTATCGGCGGTCCTGCCGCTCCTCCGATGCCGTCTCGTTTCGGGATGTCGGGCCCGTTGGCAGTTCGGCGATCAGCGCCACCTTGCGGTACCCAGCGGCGTTCAGCGTGCCCATGACCTCCATCACCCGGCCGTAGTCGACCGTTTTGTCGCCCCGGACGAACACCCGGACGTCCGGGTTGTTCTCGGTGATCGCACGAAGCCGCGGGACGAGATTCTCGATACCGATCTCGGTGTCCTGGAGGAACACGTTGCCCGCGGCGTCGATGCTCACCGCCAGCGGCTCGTCCTCGCCGGCGATCAGGTTGGCCCGGGTCTTCGGCAAATCGACTTGCACACCGACCGTCAGCAGCGGCGCCGTGACCATGAAGATGACCAGCAGCACCAGCATCACGTCGACCATCGGCGTGACATTGATGTCGCTCATCGGCCGGGTGCGGCGTCCACCGCCCCGCCTCCGCGCCGTCGGCCGGTTAAGCGCGACCATGGTTAGTCTTTCTCTTCCAATTGCCGCGACAATATGGCGAGGAATTCACCGGCGAACCCTTCCAGCCGCACAGCGTAGCGGTCGAGGTCCTTGGACAGCTTGTTGTAGGCGAGCACTGCCGGGATCGCCGCCAGCAGGCCGAGCGCCGTGGCGAACAGGGCCTCGGCGATGCCCGGCGCGACGACCGCGAGGCTGGTGTTCTTGGTCAGCGCGATCGCCTGGAAGCTGTTCATGATCCCCCACACGGTGCCGAACAGGCCGATGAACGGCGCCGTCGCCCCGGTAGAGGCGAGGAAGGTCATGTAGCGTTCCGTGCGGTCCATCTCGCGCGCGAGCGTCACCTGCATGACCCGCTCGATCCGCTCTTCCAGGCCGAACCGCGACGAAGTTTCCCCACCCTGCATGCCGCGCGACAGCGCCCGGCGCCATTCGCGCATGGCGGCGACGAACACCGCGGCCATCGGATCACGCGGCTGGGCGCCGATGCGGTCATAGAGGTCGTCGAGCGCGCCGCCCGACCAGAATGCCGTCTCGAACTCATTGGCGTGGGAGTTCAGCCGCCTGAGCGAGACCGATTTCTCGAAGATGATCGCCCAGCACCAGATTGACGCCACAAGCAGGATCACCATCACCGACTGCACGATCCAGTCGGCGCGGAGGAACAGCGACCACACCGAGAAATCGTAGGCCGAAACCGATCCCGCCAGGGTCACGGCGTCAATTGCGTTATTTTCCATTCACTCGCCTTCACCGAAATCGTTGCGGAAATCCTCAAACATCGCGCGTATCCGCGCCGGCACGCGGGTCGCCCGCCCGTCCCTGTTCATGCATGCGAGCGTCACTTCGATGGGTACGATCACCTCTCCCGCCCGGCAGACCGCCTGCTCGAGGACAATGGACGCGCCGCGGACGGCAATGACCCGGGTGCGCACTTCGAGGCGATCGTCCAGCCGCGCCGGAACCCGATAGTCGGCCGAGCAACGGCGTACCGCGAAGGCGACGCCGCCGGTGGCCAGGAGCGACGGGTGGTCGATCCCGAAGTCGCGCAGCATCTCGGTGCGCGCCCGTTCGGCAAACTTGAGGTAGTTGGCGTAGTAGACAATGCCGGCGGCGTCAGTGTCCTCGTAGTAGACGCGGACGGGGAACACATGGACGCCGGCCTGTCCCGCCGCCGACCGGGCCGGGTGATCATTCATCGCCGGCCTCGGCGATGAGCTGCAACTGCGCCGCCGGTGCCGGTGCCGGCAGTCCGAGATGGCGGTAGGCCCGTTCGGCGAGCGCCCGCCCGCGCGGCGTGCGCATCAGGAACCCCTGCTGGATCAGATAGGGCTCGATGACGTCTTCGATGGTGTCACGCTGCTCCGAGAGCGCCGCGGCCAGCGTCTCGACCCCCACCGGGCCGCCGCGATAGTTCTCGGCGATGCAGGTGAGGTAACGCCGGTCCATGAGGTCGAGGCCGGCGGCATCCACCTCGAGCCGGCCGAGGGCGGCGTCGGCGGACGCGGCGTCGACCTCGGCAACGCCGTCGTGGGCGGCGAAATCGCGGACCCGGCGCAGCAGGCGGCCGGCGACCCGCGGGGTTCCCCGCGAGCGCCGGGCGATCTCGGCGGCGCCATCGTCGGTGAGACGGAGATCGAGCAACCCGGCGCCACGGCGCACGATGTGCTCCAGGTCGGCCGGCTCGTAGAACGTCAGGCGCAGCGGGATGCCGAAACGCTCGCGGAGCGGCGTGGTGATCAGCCCGGACCGCGTCGTCGCGCCGACCAGGGTGAACGGCGGCAGATCGATGCGGATCGACCGCGCCGCCGGTCCCTCGCCGATGATCAGGTCGAGTTGGAAGTCTTCCATGGCCGGATAGAGGATTTCCTCGACGACCGGTGACAGCCGATGGATCTCGTCGATGAACAGCACGTCGCGGGGCTGCAGGTTGGTGAGGATGGCGGCGAGGTCGCCCGGGCGCTCGATCACCGGACCCGAGGTAGCGCGAAACCCGACGCCGAGCTCGCGGGCGACAATCTGGGCCAGCGTCGTCTTGCCGAGGCCCGGCGGTCCATGCAGCAGGACATGATCGAGCGCCTCGCCCCGCGACCGCGCGGCGCCGATGAACACCCTTAGGTTCTGGCACGACTGGCGCTGGCCGACGAAATCGTCGAGCCGGGTCGGACGCAGCCCCGCCTCCGGCGCGTCGCTTCCCGCTTCCTCCGGAGCGATGATCCGGTCTTCGGTCATCGGGCATGCTCCGCCGCCGTCAGTTCGGCGAGGCCGCTGCGGATCAGCGCCTCGACATCGGCGCCGGCACCCAACCTGCCCGCGGCATGGGAGACGGCCCCCAAAGCCTCCGCCGGGCGGAAACCGAGATTGACCAGCGCCGAGACGGCATCGCCGGCTTCGCCGCCGAGGCCAACGCCCGCCGCCTCGCCGGTGGCGGCCGGGGTCAACGCGATGGCGCCGACCTTGTCCTTGAGCTCGGCGATGATCCGCGCCGCCAGCTTCGGCCCAACCCCCGCCGCACGGGTGATCGCGGCGCGGTCGGCGGCGGCGACCGCGTGGACCAGCTCGTCCGCGGACAGTACGCTGAGGATCGCCAGCGCTGCCTTGCCGCCGACGCCCTGGACCGTGGTCAGAGTACGGAACCAGTCGCGCTCGGCAGCCTCGGCGAACCCGAACAGCTGGATCGCGTCCTCGCGCACCTGGGTCTCGACGAAGACCACCGTCGCCTCGCCGGGAACAAGGTTGGAGAGCGTGCGTCCGGAGCACGACACCAGGTAGCCGACCCCGCCAACGTCGACGACGGCCCAGCCGTCGCCGGTAGCATCGACGATGCCGGTCAGCTTGGCGATCACCACGCCGGCTCCGGGATGCGCGCCGCGGTCTGGCGAAAATGCGCGTGGCAGATGGCGACGGCCAGCGCATCAGCGGCGTCCGGCGTGGCGATGTCCGCCCCCGGCAGCAGCGTCCGCACCATCATCTGCACCTGCTCCTTGGCCGCATGGCCGGTGCCGACAACGGTCTTCTTGACCAGGTTGGGCAAATACTCGGCGACGGGAATGCCGGCCCGGGCCGGAACCAGCAGCGCAACGCCCCGCGCCTGACCGAGCTTGAGCGTCGAGACGGCGTTGCGGTTGACGAAGGTTTCCTCTACGGCGGCCTCTTCGGGACGGTAGCGGCCGATGATCTCGGCAAGTCCGTCGGCCAGCTGCACCAACCGGTCGGCAAGGGACCGCGAGCCGTCCGTGGCGACAACGCCGTCGGCGACATGGACCAGCCGATTATCGTGAACGTCGATGACGCCCCAGCCGGTGGCGCGAAGGCCCGGGTCGAGTCCGATCAGCTTCATGCCTGTACTTAGCGCTCCAATGCTTAACAGGCTGTTGCGGCGATGCCCGCGCCCGGCCTTTTTCGCGGCTTTGGCTGTCAGGCGCTCAGTTTCTCCATCACCTCGTCGGCGACCTCGAAGTTGGCGGACACTCGCTGCACGTCGTCGTTGTCATCGAGCACGTCCAACAGCTTGAACAGGGTCGCTGCCTGGTCCTCGCCGAGTGCGACCGTGGTCTGCGGCCGCCAGTCGAGCCTGGCGGCATCGGCAGTACCGAACTTAGCCTCCAGACCGTCACGGACGCCGCTGAGGTCGTCGGGTGCGCAGGTGATCTCGTGGCCGGCCTCGCCCGACTCCACGTTTTCCGCGCCTGCCTCCAATGCCGCTTCGAACATCTCCTCGTCGGAGGCCATGTCGGCGGCGTAGTGGATCAGGCCGATGCGGTCGAACAGGAAGGCGACGCTGCCGGTCTCGCCCATGGTCCCGCCGTGCTTGCCGAACGCCGCGCGGACTTCGGCGGCGGTGCGGTTGCGGTTGTCGGTCAGGGCCTCGACGATCACCGCGACGCCACCCGGGCCGTAGCCTTCGTAGCGGACCTCGTCATAAACGGTGTCGTCATCGCCGCCGGCACCGCGCTTGATGGCCCGCTCCATGGTGTCCTTGGGCATGTTGGCGGCCTTGGCCGCGGCGATGGCCGCGCGCAGCCGCGGATTGGCGTCCGGATCGGGCAGGCCGGACCGGGCCGCCACGGTGAGTTCGCGGATGACCTTGGTGAAGGCCTTGGCTCGCTTGACGTCCTGGGCCCCCTTCCGATACATGATGTTCTTGAATTGCGAATGGCCGGCCATGCGGGTCTACTTTGCGATTTCGGGCAAATGCGGTGGATTGAGCCTTCGGCTTATACCATATGTGGGAAACGCACGCACGACCCCAGGCGCCGGTCTAGTCCCCCACTGTGGCAGCATTGGGGCGGGCCGCCGTGTCGCTTTAGGTCGCGTCCCCTAGTTGGTGTCCGGCCACGTCTCGGCGAGGTGGCCGCCGGTGCGCAGCGGCGCGACGCGTTTGGCGAGGCCGGTGTCGTCGTCGATCTCGACGAACACCGCGCAGAGGGTCGCCTCGCCCTCGGCCGGCTCCAATCGCCCGCTCGGCATCTTGCGGGTGAACCGTGCGGTCGCGCCCTCCTTCTCCATGCCGATCACCGAGTCGTAGTCGCCGCACATGCCGACGTCGGTCATGTAGGCGGTACCGCCGGGCATGATCCGGCAGTCGGCGCTGGGCACGTGGGTGTGGGTGCCGACGACCAGGGACACCCGGCCGTCGAGGATGTGGCCGAAGGCCGCCTTCTCGCTCGATGCCTCGGCGTGGATGTCGGCGATGATGCAGTCGACGGCGCCGCCGAGCCGGTGGTTCAGCAACGCCTTCTGCGCTGCGGCGAAGGGGTCGTCGAGAGGGTCCATGAACAGCCGGCCCATGACCTGCAGCACCATCACCCGGCGACCGCCACGGGCGGCATAAACGTGGGCGCCGATACCCGGCGTCCCCTCGGGATAGTTCAGCGGCCGCAGCAGCCGCGCGTCATCGCCGATGTACTCGACGATCTCGCGCCGGTCCCAGACGTGGTTGCCGGTGGTGATGGCATCGACGCCGACGTCGTAGAAGGCCTGGCACATCTCGGGCGTGATGCCGAACCCGTGGGCGGCGTTCTCGCCGTTGACGATGACGAAATCGAGGTCCAGGCGGCGGCGCAGTTCCTCCACCCTGTCGATGATGACCTGCCGGCCCGTACGCCCGACGACATCGCCGCAGTAGAGGACCCTCACGAGCTTACCCGGGTCAGCGCGTGTTCGGTCAGCAGCCAGTCGAGCCGCGCGTCGTGGGGACCGTGGGGCACCCGCTCGACCTGCTGGACGGCGTAGCCGACACCGATGGCGGTGACCAGCCCGTTCGCCCGCAAAGCTTCCAGGGTGCGGTCGTAGTAGCCGCCGCCCTGCCCGAGCCGGTAGCCCTCGGCGTCAAAGGCCAGAAGCGGCACGAACAGCACCTCCGGCGTCACTTCCGGCGCCGTCGGCAGCGGATGGTAGGTGGCGCGGGGGCCCTCCTCCAGCGGGTCGGCAAGACCCCAGATTCGGAACACCAGCGGTCCGTCGGGATCGGCGACGACCGGCAAGGCGCACACGGCCCCTTCCTGCTCGAGGCGCGCCAGCAGCGGCCGGATGTCGATCTCGGTGACGATGGGCCAGTAGCCGGCGACCACCGTGCCTGGACCAATACCGAGGTCCGCACGCCGCGGCAGGCCGTTGACGGTCAGGCCGCGACCGGCGTCGGGCCCCTCCTTCTGGTCGGCGACGAGGCGCAGCGCCCGCATCCGCCGGCGCAGGTTCTTCTTTTCCTCGTTCAACGTCATGAAAGGCCCGTAAGTCCTTGAACATTCGGCAAGCGGACGGTGCCGCGTGAACCGTCGGTCAATGGATCCTCTGCGGCCTGCTGGTGCAGGTGGGCGCCGTATACCGAGTCCAGGGACCCGGCAGGGACAGCTCCCGAGAGATCACTGTTGGCCCCAGGGATTGTGCGACCTGACGGGCTCCGCAGTCACCGTCCTCGGTGCAAGTTAGGTCGCTTTCAGCCGATCGGCAACGTCTTCGACACGCCGGGCCAGGGCTTCGATCTCGGCCACCGCGGCCTCGTCGGCCGCGCCGGCAGCCGCCGCCGGGTCGGCGCGGAGCGCGTCGAGCTTGGCATAGGTATCGGCAAGCTCGTCGGCGACAAGCAGGCTGGCCATGACCAGAAGCCGCGCTTCGCCGACCTGGCCCACCGATGCCACGAGCTCGGTGACCCGCTTGTCGACGTAGCCGGCGAGCCGGGTGAGGTGTTCCTCCTGGCCGTCGTCGCAGGCGATATCATAGCGCCGGCCATTGAGGGACACGGTGACCTGGGCCATTCCGCTATTCCCCCAGCACTGCCCGCACGCGGTCAATCACCGCGTCGAGACGACGGGCGACATCTTCGCGCGCTTCGCGATGGGTGGCGACCTCGGCACGCAAGGCATCGATCTCCGCGGTCACGTCGTCAGGCGTTTGCGCGCCGGCACGCGCGGTTGATTGAGCCGAGTCTTCAAGCCTCTGAACCGCGAACGCGAGTCGTTCGCGTGCTGCCTGCAACCGATCAGGATTTTCGCTGGTGGTGTGGCTCACCCGCGCCTCGAAGCCCCTGGGGAGGGGGCGAGGATAGGCTCCGCCCGCCGAGCCCGTCAACCGGGCGCGCACGGCAAGGAATAAAGCCGTTGACGGGGCCGGTCAATCCGACGATTGTGCCGGCGAGGGAGAACGGCGCCACCTTCACCGCCGATACGGATTGCGGTCGACCTTGCTGGCGCGGATCAGGGGGGGATGGCGTGTGTCCTAATCTCGGTCACGCAATCGGCGCCAAAAATCTATTCCTAAGGAGGTTACGAATGGCGGTTCGTGTGGGCATTAACGGCTTCGGCCGAATCGGCCGGATGACTTTCCGTTCGGCGATGCTGGACTTCAAGGGCGATTTCGAGATCGTGGGTATTAACGACCTGCTGGATCCGGACTATCTGGCCTACATGCTGAAGTTCGACTCGATCGCCGGCCGGTACCCTGGCGAGATTGACGTGAATGGCTCCGACTTGATCGTCGACGGCCAGAAGATCCGCCTCACCGCCGAGAAGGACCCGGCCGACCTGAAGTGGGGCGACGTGGGCGCAGATATTGTCATCGAATCCACCGGCCTTTTTCTCACCGGTGAGACCTGTCAGAAGCACATCGACGCCGGCGCCCCCAAGGTGATCCAGAGCGCCCCGGCGAAGGACAGCACCCCGATGTTCGTCTACGGCGTCAATCACGAGAAATATGACGGTCAGAGCATCGTCTCGGGGGCGTCGTGCACGACCAACTGCCTGGCGCCGGTCGCCAAGGTGGTCAACGACAACTGGGGCCTCAAGCGCGGCCTGATGACCACCGTGCACGCGGTGACCGCGACCCAGAAGACCGTCGACGGCCCGTCGATGAAGGACTGGCGCGGCGGCCGCGGCTTGCTGGAGAACATCATCCCGTCCTCCACCGGCGCCGCCAAGGCCGTGGGCGTTGTCCTGCCGGAGCTCAATGGCAAACTGACCGGCATGGCGTTCCGCATTCCCACCTCAGACGTCTCGGTCATCGACCTGACCGTCGAGCTTGAGAAGTCCGGCGACTACAAGGACATCTGCGCCGCTTTGAAGGCTGCGGCCGAGGGCCCGATGAAGGGAACGCTCGCCTACACCGACGAAAAGGTGGTCGCCACCGATTTCCGTGGCCACACCGCGGCATCCATCTTCGACGCCGAGGCCGGCATTGCGCTGGACGGCACCTTCGTCAAGCTGGTGTCCTGGTACGACAACGAGTATGGCTACACGTGCAACATGCTGCGCTTCGCCAAGCACATGATGAACTGACCCGGCTTCGCGAAGCCGATGAACAAGCGGGGCGGGGCCTTCGGGTCCCGCCCTTCGCTTTTCCTGGGGGCTCAATGAACCGGCTCGCGGTCATCGTCCACTGCCTCGACGACTGCCGGACGGCGCTCCGCGCCGCCGAGGAAAGTGGATGTGCGGTCACTTTGCGCAGCGCACCGGGCGCCGCCGCCTATCTCGGCGCCCCGGCGTTCAAGGCGATGGTCGAAACAGCCCGAAGCGAGCACCCGGACGTCGACGCCCAAGCGGTCCTCGACTGCGGCAACGAACCGGGATTGGCGCTGGCCGCGTTCCGCCACGGGCTCGACCGGGTCCGTGTCGACCTCCGTCCAGAAGTCCGGGCGCGGGTCAACGATATCGCCGCCCAATGCGGAGCGACGCTCGACGATGACCCGTCCCCCGCCCTCGATCTGGGCGTCGAAGCCGAACCGTTGTCGGCGTCCAGAGACTGGCTTGCGAAGGAACGGAAATAGCCTGCCGACGGCACCCATGAGGCGTTTGCCAAGCCTTTTTGGCTCGTGTATCAGGGGCCGCGCTTAGGGATTCCCAGAATGCGAACGGACGGCCCATGGCATCGGAGACCGGTTGCCGGCTTTACCTGATCACGCCGCCGCACGTCGACGCGGCAACGTTCTCGCGCATCCTCGCCGAAGCCATCGACGCCGGGCCCGTCGATGCGGTGCAACTGCGCCTCAAGGACGTCGACGACGATACCGTGCGCCGGGCGTGCGATGTGCTGCGGCCGGTCGCTCAGGACCGCGACGTCGCTTTCATCCTCAATGACCGCCCGGACCTCGCCACCGAACTGGGATGCGACGGGGTCCACGTCGGCCAGGAGGATGCGTCCTACACCGAGGCGCGCCGGCTGGTCGGCCCGGACGCCACGGTCGGCGTGACGTGCCACGATTCAAAGCATCTGGCCATCACCGCCGCCGACGCCGGTGCCGACTACGTGGCCTTCGGCGCCTTTTTCCCGACTACGACCAAGCAGCCGAAAACCCGTGCCGACCCCGACATCCTCGCTTGGTGGAACGAAATGATGGTCGTGCCGTGCGTCGCCATTGGCGGCATCACCGTCGACAACTGCCGCCCGCTGACTGACGCCGGCGCCGATTTCCTCGCCGTCTCCGCCGGCGTGTGGGAGTACTCGGAGGGTCCGGCCGCGGCGGTCAAGGCCTTCGGCACGATCATCGGCACATAGCGGCTCTCAGATTTGATTCAATATGGCCGGGCAATGCTCTATGGTCCGCGCCGCAACCGGACCAACGAAGAAACGGACCAACGATGAAGATCAACGGCAACGCCATCCGCCCGGGGATGGTCATCGAACACCAGGGCCGCCTGTGGCGGGCGGTCCGGATCCAGCACACCCAGCCCGGCAAGGGCGGCGCCTACCTCCAGGTCGAACTCAAGGAGGTTCGCGACGGCACCAAGCTCAACGAGCGGTTCCGCTCGTCGGAAACGGTCGAGCGCGCGCGGCTGGACCAGAAGCCCTACCAGTACCTTTACGCCGACGGCGACATGTACACGCTGATGGACAACGAGACCTACGACCAGATCACCGTCGGCGCAGACCTCATCGGCGAGGACCAGATCCCGTTCCTGCAGGAGGGCATGACGGTGACCGTCGAGAGCCACGAGGGATCGCCCATCGGCGTGCAGCTTCCCGACACGGCGACCCTGGAAATCGTCGAGGCCGGTGCCGTGATGAAGGGGCAGACGGCGTCGTCGTCCTATAAGCCCGCGGTCCTCGACAACGGCGTCCGTGTCATGGTGCCGCCGCATATCGAGGCGGGCACCCGCATCGTCGTCAACATCGCCGAACGAACCTACGTGGAGCGGGCCAAGGACTGAGGGGCCGGCCCGCGCCCCCTTTCCCGGACCGGCCGCGCAATGAACTACCGCTCGCCCCTGTTGAACGTGATGGCCGGCGCCGCCCACAAGGCCGCCCGGCGGCTGATCCGCGACTTCGGCGAACTGGAGAACCTCCAGGTTTCGAAGAAGGGACCGGCGGATTTCGTCTCCAAGGCCGATCGCCGTGCCGAAGCGGAGGTGCGCGCGGCACTGCAGAAGGCGCGTCCGGCTTACGGCCTGCTGATGGAGGAGAGCGGCGCCCACGTCGGCACCGACACATCGAACCGGTGGATCGTCGATCCGCTGGACGGCACGACGAACTTCCTCCACGGCATTCCCCACTTCGCCATCTCCATCGCCCTGGAGCGGGACGGTGAGCTGTTCGCCGGCGTGGTTTATTCGCCGGTTCCCGACGAGATGTTCGTCGCCGAGAAGGGCTCCGGTGCATTCCTCAACGGCCGGCGGCTCCGGGTCTCGGGCCGGCGCAACATTGCGGAGTCCATCTTCGCCACCGGAATCCCGTTCAAGGGTATTCCGGACCATGATCTGTTTCTCGAGCAGGCCAGCGCGGTGATGGCGGTGTCCGCCGGAGTCCGGCGATTCGGCTCGGCGGCACTCGACCTCGCCTATGTCGCCGCCGGCCGCTACGACGGCTACTGGGAGAACGGCCTCAACCCGTGGGACGTTGCCGCCGGAATCGTACTCGTTCGCGAGGCCGGGGGGTTCGTGACCGACGTCGCTGGAGGGCGCGGAATGCTCTCTGGCGGCGGAATCCTGGCGGCCAACGCCGAACTTCACGCGCCCCTCAGCAAGCTGATCGCCGGGGCGGCGGAGAAGCAGAAAACGGGTGCGGGGTCAACGGACTGAGCGTCCGGCAAAGCGGTTGTACGGGGCCGGGCCGTTGGTTATGGTGACACCGCATTCGCCGATGCGGATGAGGGGATCGGCACCACCATGGATACCGCACGCATGCACAGCGCGCGCCACCGGCCGCCGCTTTTCTTCGTCGCCGCCGTGTGCGCCGTTACCGCACTGGCTCCCAACGAGCTCCGGGCACAAGCCGACGACAATGCCGGACCGGGCGTCATCGTCGATCTCAGCTCGCTTGGTGTGAGCGGCGGCAGCGCCCCGTTCCCCGGGGTCCGCGGAGGCCTGCTGATGCCGGGACCGCGGACGCCCGTCTCTCAGCTCCATATCTCCGCCAGCGGCCGTCCGGTCCAGGCGACCCAGATGCGCCGTCCGCTGCGCCGTCCGGCGTCTGGTGCGACGCGGCCCGCCGCGCCGGCCCCGTCGGCGGTCCCGGAACAGCGACTCGCGGCGGGGACCGTTGTTCCCAAGGTCGCGACGCCGACACCGCCGACGCCGCCCAAACCGGCCAAAAGCCCGCCCGCGCCGCTGACGGCCAAGAAGCCCGCAACCGAAACCAAGGCAATGACCGAGGAAAAGACTGCGGCGAAAGAGGCGCCGTCAAAGCCGATGGCGCCACCGGCGCCGCCGCCCGCGCCGGAAAAACCAGCCTCGGAACCGGCCCCGGCCGCGTCGAAACCGGAACCGGAGAAGGCCTCCGTTCCGCCGACCGGCAGCGGAGACGAGCAAAAGCGCACGCGAATCGAATTTGCCGCCGAGAGCACGAAGCTCACCGGAGCAGCGCGGGACCTCCTGAACGGCCTGGTAACGAAGTTGAAGGCCGACGAAAAGATGCGGCTGCAGCTTCTGGCTTATGCCGGTGGCAGTGATGTGGCGGCCAGCACGGCGCGCCGGGTGTCGCTGTCGCGCGCGCTCGCCGTGCGGTCCTACCTGATCGACAGTGGCATCAAGAGCAGCCGCATCGACGTCCGGGCGCTTGGCAACAAGACCACGGAAGGGCCGCCCAACCGCGTCGACGTCGAAATCGCCGACCGTTGATGCCGGGCGGCGCGCGCTCCCACGCGTTGAACGCAGCAGCCCACGGACCTTCAACGCTATGACCCCGCCGCGGCGATTCCTCTTCCGGATGGCGCTATTCCTGATCGCCGTGTGTGCCGGTGCCGGCGCGCTTTTTCTTCCGCTCCGCGACGCCTTCCTCGCCAATGCGCCGCTGAACGGGCTGATCCTCGGCGTGCTGTTGTTCGGCATCTTCTACAACTTCCGTCAGGTCGGCATGCTCGGGCCGGAAGTGGCGTGGGCGGAAAACTTCCAGACCCGCCAGACGCCGCTTTCGGAAGCCCGCGCGCCCCGGCTTCTGGCACCGATGGCGACCATGCTTGGCGAACGGAAGGACCGGCTCAGCCTGTCGGCGCTGGCCATGCGGTCGCTGCTCGACGGCATTGCGTCACGATTGGACGAGTCCCGCGACATCTCGCGTTACACCATCGGGCTGCTGATCTTCCTCGGCCTGCTGGGAACGTTCTGGGGACTCCTGGAAACGGTCGGCTCGATCGGTGACGTCATACGCAGCCTGTCCGTCGGCAGCGGTGACATGGCGACCGTGTTCAACGACCTCAAGCGCGGCCTCGAGGTGCCGATCGACGGCATGGGGACGGCGTTCTCGTCGTCCTTGTTCGGGCTCGCCGGGTCGCTGGTGCTCGGGTTCCTCGACCTTCAGGCTGGACGGGCGCAGAACCGCTTCTACACCGATCTCGAGGACTGGCTTTCCGGTGTGACACGACTCTCCAGCGGCGCGCTCGGCGGCGAGGGCGACCAGCCGATCCCGGCGTATGTCCAGGCGCTCTTGGAACAGACGGCCGAGAGCCTCGAAAACCTGCAACGCACCCTGGCCCGTGGCGAGGAGGGCCGGGTCGCCGCCAACGCCAACCTGCTGTCCTTGGGCGAGAAGATCGGCATGCTAACGGACCAGATGCGCACCGAGCAGGAACTGATGCTCCGCCTCGCCGAGGGACAAAACGAGCTGAAGCCGATCCTCGCCCGCCTCGCCGACAACGTGGCGCACACAGGCGGCGGCGTTGACGAGGCGACGCGCACCCATATCCGCAACCTCGACGTCTATGTCGCCCGGCTGATCGAGGAGATCGCCAACGGCCGCGAGGAGATCATCCAGCAGGTGCGCAGCGACATCAAACTGCTGGCCCGCACCATCGCCGCGCTCGCCGAGGGGCCGGAGCAGTAGGCCGAGGGCCGATGGCTACCCTCGCCCGCCGCAGCCGCCGGTCGACCGCCATCTGGCCGGGGTTCGTCGATGCCCTGGCGACCCTGCTGCTGGTCGTCATATTCCTCTTGCTGATGTTCGTGCTCGCCCAGTTCTTTCTCAACGAGGCGCTGTCGGGGCGCGATGCGGCCCTCGACCGGCTGCGCGGACAGGTCAGCGAACTGGCCGAGTTGCTGGCGCTGGAGCGAAAGGCCAACCAGGACCTGACCGTCAACGTCAACCAGCTTTCGGCCGAGCTTCAGGCCTCGGTGCGGGCCCGCGACGACCTCGGTGCCACGGTGCGGGCGCTGACCGGCCGTGCCGAAACCGCCGAGGACCGCGCCGCAAAGCTGACCGAAACGCTGGCCGCGGCCAACGAGACCATCGAGTCCCAAGTCAGCCAGCTCGCCGCCCTGACCAACGACATCGCCGCCCTGCAGGCGCTGAAGGAGGAACTGGAGCGCGAGGCCGCGGCGCTGATGCGCAAATCGGAAGAGACCGAGTCGGCGCTCATCGAGGAGCGCAAGGTGTCGGAAAGTACCCGCGCCCAGGTCGCGCTCTTGAACCAGCAGATGGCGGCGCTCCGCGAGCAGATCCGCGAGCTGACCACGGCGCTGGCGGTGTCCGAGAAGCTCGCCGAGGAACAGGGCGTGCAGATCGAGAGTCTCGGCAAGCGCCTCAATGCTGCCCTCGCGGGTAAGGTCCAGGAGCTGTCGCGCTACCGCTCGGAGTTCTTCGGCCGGTTGCGCGAGGTGCTCGGCGACCATCCGGGCATCCGGGTCGTCGGCGACCGGTTCGTGTTCCAGTCCGAGGTGCTGTTCGCGTCCGGGTCGGCGGAGCTCGGCGACGCGGGCAAGGACCAGCTTGGCCAGCTTGCCATCACCTTGCTCGACGTCGCCGGACGCATCCCGGAAGAGGTCAACTGGATCCTGCGGGTCGACGGCCATACCGACCGGGTGCCCATCAACAACTGGCGCTACCCGTCGAACTGGGAGCTTTCGTCGGCACGCGCCATCTCGGTGGTCAAGTTCCTGACCGACAGCGGAATCCCCTCGAACCGCCTCGCCGCCGCGGGGTTCGGTGAGTTCCAGCCGCTGGACGCCCGAGACGACGAGATCGCGTTTCGCCGCAACAGGCGCATAGAAATCAAGCTCACGCAGCGTTAACCCCCTCCACGTCAACAGCGTATGCCGATCCTTTTCCTCATCGTTTTCGTCGACCTCGTCGGGTTCGGCATCGTCATTCCGCTGCTTCCGTTCTTCGGCGAGCATTTCGGCGCCACGCCGGCGGAGGTCGGCCTGCTGATGGCCACCTACTCCCTGGCGCAGTTCATCCTGGCTCCGGTCTTCGGCCGTCTGAGCGATCGCGTCGGGCGAAAACGCGTGCTGGTCGTCAGCCTTGCCGGCGCGTCGGCAGCCTATGTCTGGCTCGGGTTCGCGGACAGCTTGTGGATGTTGTTTGCCGCCCGGACCCTTGCCGGCGCCATGGCCGGCAACATCTCCGCCGCCTTCGCCTATGTCGCCGACGTGACGACACCGGCCAATCGGGCCAAGGGCATGGGACTGGTCGGAGCCGCCTTCGGGCTCGGGTTCATTTTCGGGCCGGCCATCGGCGGCATCCTCGCGGGTGCCGACCCGGCAGCCGCCGACTACCGGACGCCGTCTCTGGTCGCCGCCGGGCTTTCGGTTACCGCGCTGATCCTGGCGGCGACGCTGCTCAAGGAATCGCTCTCGGCGGAAGCACGTGCCCGCCAGCGGTCGCTGTCGCGCCCGTCGCGGCGGCAGCAGATACGCGATGCCTTGACCGCCCCAGGGGTCGGCTTGCTGATTGCCATGTCGTTTCTCGCCGTGTTCGTGTTCGCCGGCATGGAAACGACCTTCGCCATGTGGTCGCGGCGGACTTTCGGCTGGGGACCCGAGCAGAACGGCTACCTGTTCGCCTTCGTCGGCCTGTTGAGCGCCGCCATCCAGGGCGGACTGGTCGGGCGCATGGCGCGGCGGTTCGGCGAAACCCGCCTGATCGCCGGCGGCACCCTGGTACTGGCCGCGGGCATGGTGGCGATCCCGTTCTGCACCACGATTCCGGCGCTGATCGTCGCCATGACCGGCGTCGCCATTGGCTTCAGCCTCGTTTCGCCGTCGCTGAACAGCGCCATCTCGCTGCGGGTCGGCGCCGAGATCCAGGGCGGCATCATGGGTGTCACGCGTTCGGCGACGACCCTTGCGCGGGTGCTCGGGCCGGCGTGGGCGGGAGCGATTTTCTGGATCTGGGGCAAGGACTGGCCCTATTTCGTCGGGGCCCTGGTCATGGCCGGCGTTCTCGTCCTGGCGCTGCAGGTGCGTGCCAGGCCGGTGACGGCTGGGGACGCTGCCGACTAAGGCGTCCTCCGATCCGCGGGCTGACGACCGAAATCCCTGCACGGGTCGATGCCGGGCGGCGTCCGCTCCAACGGAACCGCACTGAAACCGAAGCACAATAACGGTGCCGTCATCTCCGGCCATCACGCGTGGCCCGTCCGGCACTAGCCCGCGATTCATCGGCCGATTGATACAACTGAAACAAATTGCCGAATAACGCGAAGTCGTTCGGAAACAAAAGCCCCCTAATTTGCAAGGGTTTTCGCGTCGGGCTGCATCGAATTGGTGGTGACAGGCGGATCATCTCCACCGCGGTAGGTCATCGTCCCGAAGTCGCGAAACAGATCCGTGAACAGCCCTTGTTGAGAGGAAACACGAGATGAAACTTAAACACGCACACGTTCTGGCCATTGCGTTTGTCGGGTTGGGATTTGCCGTGTTCGCGGAACCTGTATCCGCGGACAGCCGTAGCGGCGCCCTTCAATCCGAGATGCGGAAGGCCTGTGTCGAGCTGGGCGGGCGCTTCGAGCAGTCCTGGAGCTACAACGATCAGAGCATGCAATGGGGCCGCGTGATGTCTTGCTCGACCAGCATGAGGATCGTCTCCTCCTATGATGATTGTCCAGCGGGATTTTGCTGTCCCGTGATTTTGAAGGCCGGGAAGTCCTCGAAGACCCAGCCGTTCTTGAGCGTGTCGTAAATGATCTTGAGGAGTTTACGCGCCGTGGCGATG
>Ga0209568_1000071_pt1 | contig 35852 bp, 42 predicted proteins | sample WorMetOlspDAHAB2_FD_187406 | JGI IMG/M metagenome (GOLD analysis project Ga0209568, IMG submission 187406) | Marine gutless worms symbiont microbial communities from Max Planck institute for Marine Microbiology, Germany - Olavius sp. DAHAB.2... ...
CCTTCGTGATCCAGCACCAAACGGATCGCCCGGTCCCGAACCTCCGGGGAAAACTTGTTCGTCGTCTTGCTCATCATGGCTCCTTCTTCTCAGAAGTTGGAGCCTCCGGCAATCCCGGGGCGGTTCAATGAGGAACACCGCCAGTTCCTGATCAACAATGGTCAGATTCAGGCCACGGACGGGCCGAAACTGGATTCCGCCGACTTCAAGTAATTCGCCGGCCTAGCGGCAGTCGACCTTGGCGTCGAGGACCTTGGCGCGGCTGTACCAACTCGGGTTGACGTTAAGCCCGAGACGGCCGGTGGTGTTGCGCGACGCCTTGATGCGGAAAGACGCCTTCTGCCCGGCGCTCAGGCGCATCCGGCGCTTGGCGATGACGTGACCGCCGCCGGGACTGAGCCGGTAGACGGCGAAGGTCGAGGTTTTCGGCCAAGCGGTGCCGGCGTTCTTCACCTGGAAGGTGGCGGCGCCGCGATCGCATCGGGTGGTGATTTCCAGTTTCAGCGCCGCCGCGCCGGCCTGCGCCGTTTCCGCCGAATGGGATTGTGTCGATAAGGCGATGGCCGCCAGGCCAACCGCGGAGACCGCCATCAAGGCGATCCCGATCCTGTGCTGGGATTTGAACATTTTATCGCCCCTTGTTCTCAGGTGCGCTCACAAGAGCATCATCGGTCCCTTGGGAACCGCTTTGTCGTTCATGAGAAGTCTAGGGCTGGATTTGTTAACAAATAGCCAACAGCCGCCGGCGGCAGGGCCTCAAAGGGTGTTGCGGATGTTCTGGTCGGTCTGTTGGCGTAGCCGGTCCATCATCGTGTTCATGATCGTACGCACGACCACGTCGGTCTTGCCCAGCAGTTTCTCGAAGGCGATCTTGGGGATCACGATCAGCGTCGTCGGGCCGACGGCACGGGCCGTCGCCATGCGCGGCGAGGCGTCGATCAACGCCATCTCGCCGAACATCTTGCCGCGCTTGATGGTCGCCAGCATCAACGCCGAGCCGTGCCCGGACTCCTTGGTGATCTCGATGATGCCCTTCTCGACGATATAGGCCTCGTCGCCGGGGTCGCCCTGCTGGAACACGATGTCCCCGGATGTGTAATTGCGGATATCAATGTCTTCGCCGGCCATGTTCCCACCTCCGATCAGGACCATTAAAACACAGCCGGATCGTTAGACAAATGCAAAGACGGCATTGCGGCGAGTAGCCATTTCGCGACCAGTGGACCGTTGTCCATAGCGGCGACAATGGTTATGAATTCATATGGCGCGCAAGGAAGACAGAATCAGTATTCACCATGTCGGCGGACGCGGCGGCACCCGCGGTTTTCCCGATGTTCCGGCATTCAAGGCCGATCTGGTCAACGTCTTCTACGAGGCCGATACGGACGCTGTGGAGCAGATCGGCGGTACCGGGACCGGGAATCGGAACTCCACGTGCTGCCTTATTGCCTCTCGAACCGGCGGGGGCCCGGGATCCTCCACATCTGTTACGATCCCTATACGAGTTCCGTCCTGCCGCTGAAGGAGCGCCACGATGATCCGGTCCACCTGACCGGAAACCAGGGCGACTACCGGCTCTCCGACACGCTCAAGACCATGGAGACCCGGGAAGTGGAGTTCCGCACCCTGGACGACGTCCTGGAGGCTCACCCGGAAGTGCCGGCGCCGGATTTCCTGTCCCTGGACACGGAAGGCTCGGAGCTGGACATCATTGACGGCGCCGCCAGCGCCATCGCCGATCACGTGGTGGCGATGCTGGTGGAGGTTTCCTTCGTGGCAATGCGGGAAGGCCAGGCCTTGTTCGGCGATATCTGCCGCCGGCTGGACGAATTGGGGTTCGATTTCTTCGGCTTGCCGCAAACCAACCTTTGCGCGCCCTATCGCCTGCCGCTGGGGCTGCGGGGCCCCGGGTTCATGAGCTCCGGCGACGCCTTGTTCTTCCGCCGGCCGGACCGTCTCGCCGACGGCACGCCCATGCGGGCCAAGCTTGCCCTCATGGGATTTTTGTTCGAGCAGCCCGAAATGGGCTTCCAGGTCATGCGGACGGGAGGCGAGTGGCAGGCCGGGGCAGAGAAGACGGCCTATGGTAAGTTCCTTTCGGATTTAGCCCAGAGCGTGGACGCCTTGCCCGAACTGATGCCGAAATCCTTCACCGACTTTTTCACCTTCGAGGCCTCCAAGGCCAGGTTCGCAAGCGACGCCGAGGAATTGGCGAAGGGCCAGGCATCGTTTCTCGAGAATCGCCAGTTGATCTTGAACGAGGTCATGGCGGATCGGGAAAACCTGGCGCCCCTGGTGGTGGAGGCCGATACGCCCGTCGAGGCGGTGCTGCGCCGCTACGGGCTCGAGAAGCTGGCCGACCAGATTAACGGCCATCGGCGCGTGCACGCACTTTCCTATCTGGAGACCCTGGGAATCCACGTGACGGAAAAGGGCTAAGGCGGCGCGCCGGAGCGAATCCGCGGCGCCGGGATGGCTGGTGCCGGCTGCAGGATTCGAACCCGCGACCCCTTGATTACAAATCAAGTGCTCTACCAACTGAGCTAAGCCGGCGTGCAAGCCTGTTCATAGTACGGTGGGCGGCGGCGGGCAAGCGGCGGCCTTCACCGGCCCGGCGGGTGCCCGGATAGAAGACCCGGTGGCCCGGGCAAATGGTTGCCCGCAGGCGTCCCAGGGGGGTGGGCGAACAGGTGTTCCCTTGCGTTTTTTCAGGCACCCATTTACCATGTTTATCGAGCATTGCCTGCCGCGTTTTTCGCCTTGTTTTCGGTGGCGAGTCGCGGCGCAGGTGTTTGCGTTTTTTTGGCGTTGACAACTGGCTGTAAATCCTCATATTTCGGGCTCCCGGCGCCCGTGGGACGACGGGAATTTGTGAGCAAAGGAGGGGTGCCCGAGTGGCTAAAGGGGACGGGCTGTAAACCCGTTGGCGTACGCCTACGTTGGTTCGAATCCAACCCCCTCCACCATCGCTCGTGTAGAGCGGCACGGCGATGGCGGTCGTTAGATAGCGGTCGATAGGACATGGGCGGGTGTAGCTCAATGGTAGAGCAGAAGCCTTCCAAGCTTACGACGAGGGTTCGATTCCCTTCACCCGCTCCATTCATCGGAGGTCTCGGCCCCCGGACGTTGAAACCAAGTTAGACAAGAAGATACGGATCATGGCGAAAGAGAAATTCGAACGTACGAAGCCGCACTGCAACATTGGCACGATTGGTCACGTTGACCATGGCAAGACGACGTTGACGGCGGCGATTACGAAGGTTTTGGCTGAGGCAGGCGGTGCGGACTTCACGGCCTACGACGAGATTGACAAGGCGCCTGAGGAGAAGGCGCGGGGGATCACCATTTCGACGGCGCACGTGGAGTACGAGACGGAGAACCGCCACTACGCGCACGTGGACTGCCCGGGTCACGCGGACTATGTGAAGAACATGATCACCGGTGCGGCGCAGATGGACGGTGCCATTCTGGTTGTTTCGGCGGCCGACGGCCCCATGCCGCAGACCCGCGAGCACATTCTGCTGGCCCGCCAGGTGGGTGTTCCGGCCCTGGTGGTTTACATGAACAAGGTCGACCAGGTTGACGACGAAGAGCTTTTGGAGCTGGTCGAGATGGAGATCCGCGAGCTTCTGAGCTCCTACGATTTCCCGGGCGACGACATTCCGGTGATCAAGGGCACGGCGCTGGGTGCCTTGGAAGACGGCGACGCGGCGACGGGCCGTGATTCGGTTCTCGAGCTGATGGCGGCGGTTGACGAGTACGTCCCGCAGCCGGACCGTCCGAAGGACCAGCCGTTCCTGATGCCCATCGAGGACGTGTTCTCCATCTCCGGCCGCGGCACGGTGGTCACGGGGCGCATCGAGCGCGGCGTGATCAACGTCGGCGAGGAGATCGAGATCGTCGGCATCAAGGACATGACGAAGACCACCTGCACGGGCGTCGAGATGTTCAGGAAGCTCCTGGACCAGGGCGAGGCCGGCGACAACGTGGGTGTTTTGCTTCGCGGCACGAAGCGCGAGGAGGTGGAGCGCGGTCAGGTCCTGGCGAAGCCGGGCTCGATCACGCCGCACACGCGGTTCAAGTGCGAGGCCTACATTCTGACCAAGGACGAGGGCGGCCGGCACACGCCGTTTTTCTCCAACTACCGTCCGCAGTTCTACTTCCGGACGACGGACGTGACCGGGACGGTTGAGTTGCCGGACGGCACGGAGATGGTGATGCCGGGCGACAACATCGCCATGGTGGTGAACCTGATCGCGCCGATCGCCATGGACGACGGTCTGCGTTTCGCCATCCGCGAGGGCGGCCGCACCGTCGGTGCCGGCGTCGTCGCCGAGATCATCGAATAGGACTTGATCCGATGCGGGCGGCCCGGCGGTTTGCCGGTCCGCCCCCATCCGACTATATCGTGACTTAAGAAGCCAAGACTTGGATTGAATAGGGGTATAGCTCAGTTGGTAGAGCGGCGGTCTCCAAAACCGCAGGTCGCGGGTTCGAACCCTGCTGCCCCTGCCAATTTCGGCAACCCGGCAAACCGATAGAAAGAACAAAGCAGCATGGCCAAAGGCAATCCCGCCCAGTTCGTCCAGGAGGTCCGCCAGGAGGCGGCCAAGGTCACCTGGCCGACCCGTAAGGAAACGGGCATTTCCACCGCCATGGTGTTCGTCTTCGTGTTCGCCGCGGCCTTGTTCTTCATGCTGGTGGATTGGCTCTTGCAACTTGGGGTCCGGGCAATCCTCGGATTCGGAGGCTGACCATCATGGCGCAACGTTGGTATGTCATTCACGCCTACTCGGGCTTCGAGAAGAAGGTCGCCCAGTCGATCATCGAGCAGGCCCGCCAGGCCGGCATGGAAGACCAGATCGATCAGGTCCTGGTGCCCACCGAGGAAGTGGTGGAAATGCGCCGTGGCTCGAAGGTCAATTCCGAGCGCAAGTTCTTCCCGGGCTACGTGCTGATTCACATGGAGATGACCGACGACACCTGGCACCTGGTCAAGAACACGCCGAAGGTGACGGATTTCCTGGGCGGCCAGGGGCGGCCCTCGCCGATCAGCGATCGCGAGGCGGAGCGCATCCTGCACCAGGTCCAGGAAGGCGTCGACCGGCCGAAACCGTCGGTCACCTTCGAGATCGGCGAACAGGTCCGGGTCTGCGACGGGCCGTTCAATTCCTTCAACGGCCTTGTCGAGGACGTCGACGACGGGCGGAGCCGCCTGAAGGTGGCGGTCTCCATCTTCGGCCGCGCCACGCCGGTGGAGTTGGAATACTCGCAGGTCGAGAAGCTATAGGATTCGCCGGCTTTCGCCGGCACGTGTGGGAGGCCCGCCATCGGCCGTACCACGCACTCAGAGCCGGATGTCCGGGAACGTTCCCAGCCATCCTTGTGAAACAGAAGACTGAGGAAAGAGCATGGCAAAGAAAGTTGCAGGCTATATCAAGCTGCAGGTGCCGGCGGGACAAGCCAACCCGTCGCCGCCCATCGGCCCGGCCTTGGGTCAGGCCGGACTGAACATCATGGAATTCTGCAAGGCGTTCAACGCCGAGACCCAGAACCTGGAGCCGGGGATTCCGATCCCCTGCGTAATCACCGCCTATGCGGACCGGACCTTTTCGTTCGAGACCAAGACGCCGCCGGCCAGCTACTACCTGAAGAAGTTCGCCGGCCTGCCGAAGGCGGCCAACGAGCCGGGCAAGGAAGTGGTCGGTACCGTGACCATGGATCAGGTCCGCGAGATCGTCGAACTGAAGAAGGTGGACCTGAACACCACGGACGTGGACCAGGCCTGCAAGATGATCATCGGATCGGCCCGTTCCATGGGCATCGAAGTGGAGGGCGCGTGATGGCTGGCAAAGGTAAGCGACTGGCCAAGGTCCACGAGGGTTACGACCGGGAAAGCCTGTATCCGGTTCCCGACGCGGTGAAGATCGTCAAGGACGCCGCCGCCCAGACCAAATTCGACGAGACCGTGGAGATTGCCCTCAACCTGGGCGTCGATCCCCGGCACGCCGACCAGATGGTGCGCGGCACCGTATCGCTGCCGCACGGCACCGGTAAATCGCTGCGTGTGGCGGTGTTCGCCAAGGGCGACAAGGCGGCGGAAGCGGAAGCCGCCGGTGCCGATTTGGTCGGCGCCGACGATCTGGCCGAGAAGGTGCAGAAGGGCGAGATCGATTTCGACCGCTGCATCGCGACGCCGGACAGGATGGCGGTAGTCGGCAAGCTGGGTAAGATCCTCGGCCCCAAGGGCATGATGCCGAACCCGAAGCTGGGCACGGTGACCCCCGACGTGAAGGGCGCCATCCAGGCGGCGAAGGCCGGCCAGATCGAGTTCCGGGTGGAAAAGCAGGGCATCATCCACGCCGGCGTCGGCAAGGCCAGCTTCTCTAACGAGGCCCTGGCCGAGAACATCAACGCCTTCGTCGAGGCCATCTTCAAGGCCAAGCCGAGCGGCGCCAAGGGGACCTACATGAAGAAGGCGAGCCTGAGCTCGACCATGGGTCCCGGAGTGAAACTGGATTTGACGGGAATGGCCGGATAAGGCCGATCCCGGAAGTTTTCCGTCGGAACCGATAATTCTGGCGGAATCGGGCACGGAAGATCGCGTGCCCAACCTGTCCGAGACTGTAGGTGCCTAACCCCGGTTCGCCGGGAGGAGGTCTAAGGGGAATTCCCGCCTGCTGAGACAGTGTAGACCGTTTTTGAATCTCGCCGCTGGCGGCGTCAAGGACGGCTTGGACTGCTGCACTGGACAGGAACGTCGGTTCTCTTTCGACCGTCCTGTCGACGGGTTCGGGAGAACCTTGGTGCAACGGCGTGGTGGCCATGGTGGCCGGCGCGCCAAAACTGGAGACGATCAGTGGACCGTACACAGAAGGAAGAACTGGTCGCTACGCTTCATCAGACGTTCGACGAATCGACCATGGTCGTCGTCACCCATTACTCCGGGTTGACGGTGGCCGAAATGGGCGATTTGCGCGACCGCATGCGTGAATCGGGCGCCAAGTTCAAAGTGACCAAGAACCGGCTCACCCGTCTCGCCCTTAAGGACACGAAGTTCGAGGCCTTGAGCGACCTGTTCACCGGACCGACGGCAATCGCCTATTCGGATGACCCGGTGGCCACCGCCAAGGCCAGCGTCGAGTTCGCCAAGAAGAACGACAAGCTGATCGTTCTCGGCGGCGGCCTCGAGGCCGAGACCCTTGATGCCGACGGCGTCAAGGCGTTGGCGTCGCTGCCGTCCCTCGACGAACTGCGTGGCAAGATCGTGGGCCTGCTGGCCGCGCCCGCGACCAAGATCGCCCAGGTGCTGCAAGCCCCTGGCGGTCAGGTCGCCCGGGTCATCGGTGCCTACAGCGAACAAGGGGAGAAGGCGGCCTGAGCCGCTGTTTCCAGTCCCGAAACAGTTCAAGCCTAAGGAGTTGAAGAAATGGCTGATTTAGAGAAACTCGCTGAAGAACTTTCCAACCTCACCGTCATGGAAGCTGCCGATCTTTCCAAGCTCTTGGAAGAGAAGTGGGGCGTTTCCGCGGCCGCGCCGGTGGCCGTTGCCGCCGCGCCGGGCGCGGCCGGTGGCGATGCCGGCGGTGCCGCCGAGGAGAAGGACGAGTTCGACGTCGTCCTGGCCTCCATCGGTGACAAGAAGATCAACGTCATCAAGGAAGTCCGCACGATCACGGGTCTTGGCCTGAAGGAAGCCAAGGAACTGGTCGAGTCGGCGCCGAAGGCCGTCAAGGAAGGCGCCAAGAAGGACGAGGCCGAAGAGATCAAGAAGAAGCTCGAAGAGGCTGGCGCCACTGTCGAGCTGAAATAATCCTTCCGGCCGGGGCGGTATCGGACCCGGGCCGGATGAAGACGACTTTCGGGGTTCGGCGGTTTTCCGCCGGACCCCAATCGATACCTGAAGGATGCAGCCGCCCGAATAGGCCTTACCGGGGCCGAGAAAGCGGATGCACATGCCACTTAGGGCGCCGGGAAACGGCCGATGTCGGCCGCAGGAATGGGCACCCACCGAAACAGCAAGGCTCCCCCGCCCGGAGGCGGTGTTTGGACGGGGATCGGGCCGATATTGGACATGGTAGGGAACTGTAATGGCGAACACCTTTACGGGCCGTAAGCGCGTACGCAAACACTTTGGCCGTCTTCCGGAGACGGTGGAGATGCCCAATCTGATCGAGGTCCAGAAGACCTCCTATGAGAACTTCCTGCACCGCGAGGTGGCGCCCGACGAGCGCGCCGACTCCGGTCTCCAGGAGGTTTTCAAATCGGTCTTTCCGATCCACGATTTCTCCGAGCGCGGCACCCTTGAATTCGTCTCTTACGAATTCGAGGAACCCAAGTACGACGTGGAGGAATGCCAGCAGCGCGGCATGATCTACGCGGCACCCCTGAAGGTGACGCTCCGCCTGGTGGTCTGGGACATCGACGAGGAAACCCAGTCCCGATCCATCCGCGACGTCAAGGAACAAGACGTCTACATGGGCGACATGCCGCTGATGACCGACAACGGCACCTTCGTCGTCAACGGCACCGAACGCGTCATCGTCTCCCAGATGCACCGCTCGCCCGGCGTGTTCTTCGATCACGACAAGGGCAAGACCCACTCTTCCGGCAAGTTCCTGTTCGCCGCTCGGATCATCCCCTACCGCGGGTCCTGGCTGGATTTCGAGTTCGACGCCAAGGATCTGGTCTACGTGCGCATCGACCGCCGCCGCAAGCTGCCGGTGACCACCCTGCTTTTGGCCCTCGACAGCGCCGCCACCTCGAAGAAGCGCGAAGCGGCCGCCAAGAAGGGCAAGGAAATCGAGCTCGAGGAAATCGAGGGCATGTCGCCCGAGGAAATCCTCGATTACTTCTACGACCGGGTCCCCTTCGCCAAGGTGAAGCGCGGCTGGAAGACGCCCTTCGAGGCGGACCGCCTGCGCGGCACCAAGCTGACCCACGACCTGGTCAACGCCAAGACCGGGCGCACGGTGGCCGAGGAAGGCACCAAGATGACGCCGCGCCTGCTGCGTCAACTGAGCGAGAAGCTGGAAGAGGTTTTGGTTCCCGACGAGGACCTGATCGGCCGCTACATCGCCGAGGACGTCATCGACGAGAAGACCGGCCTGGTCTACGTGGAAGCCGGCGACGAGATCACCGAGGAGGTCCTGGAGGCCCTCGGCGAGGCCGGCATCGAGGAGATCAACACGCTGGCCATCGACCACGTCAACGTCGGCCCCTACATGCGCAACACGCTGGCCGTGGACAAGAACACGGCCCGCGACGAGGCGCTGATCGACATCTACCGGGTCATGCGCCCGGGTGAGCCGCCGACGCTGGAGACCGCCGAAGGCCTGTTCAAGAGCCTGTTCTTCGACGCCGAGCGCTATGACCTGTCGGCCGTCGGCCGGGTCAAGATGAACGCCCGGCTCGGCTTCGAGACCGAGGACTCGCTGCGCGTGCTGCGCAAGGAGGACATCCTCGAGGTGGTCCGCACCATGGTCGAGATGAAAGACGGCCGCGGCGATATCGACGACATCGATCACCTGGGCAACCGCCGGGTGCGCTCCGTCGGCGAATTGATGGAGAACCAGTACCGGGTCGGCCTGTTGCGCATGGAGCGCGCCATCCGCGAGCGCATGAGTTCCGTCGACATCGACACGGTCATGCCGCACGACCTGATCAACGCCAAGCCGGCCGCCGCCGCGGTCCGCGAGTTCTTCGGCTCATCCCAGCTCAGCCAGTTCATGGACCAGACCAACCCGCTGTCGGAAATCACCCACAAGCGGCGTCTCTCGGCCCTCGGGCCGGGCGGTCTGACCCGCGAGCGGGCCGGCTTCGAGGTGCGCGACGTGCACCCGACCCACTACGGCCGGATCTGCCCCATCGAGACCCCTGAAGGCCCGAACATCGGCCTCATCAACTCGCTGGCCACCTACGCCCGGGTCAACAAGTACGGGTTCATCGAGACCCCCTATAGAAAAGTGGCCAACGGCAAGGTCGGTTCCGACGTGGTCTATCTTTCCGCCATGGAAGAGGGCCGTTACACCATCGCCCAGGCCAACGAGCCCCTGGACGACAAGGGCAAGTTCGCCCATGAACTGGTGAGTTCCCGCAAGGGCGGCGAGTTCGTCATGTCCATGCGCGACGACATCGAATTCATCGACGTCTCGCCGAAGCAGTTGGTCTCCGTGGCCACGGCGCTGATCCCGTTCCTGGAGAACGACGACGCCAACCGGGCGCTCATGGGATCCAACATGATGCGCCAAGCGGTGCCGCTGATCCGCAGCGAGGCGCCTTTGGTCGGTACCGGCATGGAAAACCCGGTGGCCCGGGATTCCGGCGCCACCGTGGTGGCCAAGCGTACCGGCATCATCGACCAGGTTGACGCCACCCGTATCGTGGTCCGGGTCACCGACGAGGACACGGCCCATTCCGATACGGGCGTCGATATCTACAACCTGCAGAAGTTCCAGCGTTCCAACCAGAACACCTACCTGCATCAGCGCCCGCTGGTGAAGGTCGGCGATAAGGTGGAAGCCGGCGACTGCATCGGCGACGGCCCCTCCACGGATCTCGGTGAGTTGGCCTTGGGGCGCAACGTGCTGGTCGCTTTCATGCCCTGGAACGGCTACAACTTCGAGGATTCCATCCTGATCTCCGAACGCATGGTCCGTGACGACGTGTTCACCTCGATCCACATCGAGGAATTCGAGATCATGGCCCGCGACACCAAGCTGGGTCAGGAGGAAATCACCCGCGATATCCCGAACGTCGGTGAAGAGGCCCTGAAGAACCTGGATGAGGCCGGCATCGTCTACATCGGCGCCGAGGTCAAGCCGGGCGATATCCTGGTCGGCAAGGTGACGCCGAAGGGTGAAAGCCCCATGACCCCGGAAGAGAAGCTGCTTCGCGCGATCTTCGGCGAGAAGGCTTCCGACGTCCGTGACACCTCGCTCCGGCTGCCGCCGGGCGTTTCCGGCACGGTCGTCGAGGTCCGGGTATTCTCCCGGCGCGGCGTCGATAAGGACGAGCGGGCCATGGCCATCGAGCGCGCCGAGATCGAGCGCCTGGCCAAGGACCGGGACGACGAACGGGCGATCCTGGAGCGCAGTTTCCAGGCCCGCCTGAAGGGCATGCTGCTCAACCGCAAGGCGGTCGGCGGCCCGAAGGGTCTGAAGGACGGCACCAAGCTGACCGAGGACACGCTTGGCCAGTATACGGTCGGCCAGATGTCGCAGATCGTCATCGCCAACGACAAGGTGATGAAGGACGTGGAGACCCTGAAGTCCCAGTTCGAGGCGGATATTGCGCGGCTTGAGGCGCGCTTCGAGAACAAGGTGGACAAGCTGCAGCGGGGCGACGACCTGAGCCCCGGCGTGATGAAGATGGTCAAGGTCTTCGTCGCCGTGAAGCGCAAGCTGCAGCCGGGCGACAAGATGGCCGGCCGCCACGGCAACAAGGGCGTCATCTCGAAGATCGTCCCGGTCGAGGACATGCCCTACCTGGAGGACGGCTCACCCGTCGACATTGTGCTCAATCCTTTGGGCGTGCCATCGCGCATGAACGTCGGGCAGATCCTCGAGACCCACATGGGCTGGGCCTGCCGGGGGCTGGGCGAGCAGATCGGCGAGATGCTGGATGCGGCGCGCCAGTCGGGCAGCTACACCAAGCTCAAGTCGCAGCTCAAGGACATCTACGATGCCGACGAGTTCAAGTCCGACATCAATCCCCTGGATGAAGGGGGCCTTGATGAGTTGGGCGAAAACCTGAGGGGCGGCGTGCCCATCGCGACGCCCGTCTTCGACGGTGCCCGCGAGGCGGAAATCGTCCAGATGCTGGAAAGCGCCGGGCTCAGCAACACCGGGCAAAGCATCCTGACGGACGGCCGCACCGGCGAAACCTTCGATCGGCCGGTGACCGTCGGTTACATCTACATGCTGAAGCTGCACCACCTGGTGGACGACAAGATTCACGCAAGGTCCATCGGACCCTACAGCCTGGTTACCCAGCAGCCGCTGGGCGGCAAGGCCCAGTTCGGTGGCCAGCGGTTCGGCGAGATGGAGGTCTGGGCGCTGGAAGCCTACGGCGCCGCCTACACGCTGCAGGAAATGCTCACCGTCAAGTCGGACGACGTTTCGGGCCGCACCAAGGTCTACGAAGCCATCGTCCGCGGCGACGACACATTCGAGGCCGGGGTTCCCGAGTCCTTCAACGTTCTGGTCAAGGAACTGCATTCCCTTGGCTTGAACGTGGAACTCAACTGATAACCGTGGCCTGAAGGAGTACGACAAATGAACGAACTGATGAAAATTTTCGGTCAACCCCAAGGCACCCAGCGGTTTGATCTGATCCGGATTTCCATTGCCTCGCCGGAACGTATCCGCTCTTGGTCCTTCGGGGAAATCAAGAAGCCGGAAACCATCAACTACCGGACCTTCAAGCCGGAGCGCGACGGCCTGTTCTGTGCCCGCATCTTCGGCCCGACGAAGGACTACGAGTGCCTTTGCGGCAAGTACAAGCGGATGAAGTACAAGGGCATCGTCTGCGAGAAGTGCGGCGTCGAGGTGACCCTGCAGAAGGTGCGCCGCGAGCGCATGGGCCACATCGAACTGGCCTCGCCGGTGGCCCACATCTGGTTCCTGAAGTCGCTGCCCAGCCGGGTCGGCCTGTTGCTGGACATGACGCTGAAGGATCTCGAGCGGATTCTCTACTTCGAGAACCACGTGGTCGTCGAGCCGGGCCTGACGGCGCTCCGGCTGCACGAGATGCTGACCGAGGACGAATACCAGAACGCCATCGATGAATACGGCGAGGATTCGTTTACCGCCAGCATCGGCGCCGAGGCGATCCGCGACATGCTGGCCGCCATCGACCTGGAAGAAGAGCGCGACAACATCCGCATCGACTTGAAGGAGACCAAGTCGGAAGCCAAGCGCAAGAAACTGGTGAAGCGTCTGAGGCTGGTCGAGGCGTTCATCGAATCCGGCGCCCGCCCGGAATGGATGATCCTGGAAGTGGTGCCGGTCATTCCGCCGGAACTGCGCCCCCTGGTGCCCTTGGACGGTGGCCGGTTCGCCACCTCGGACCTGAACGACCTCTACCGCCGGGTGATCAACCGCAACAACCGCCTGAAGCGGCTGATCGAGCTCCGGGCGCCGGAAATCATCGTCCGCAACGAAAAGCGGATGCTGCAGGAAGCCGTCGACGCGCTGTTCGACAACGGCCGGCGCGGCCGTGCCATCACCGGCGCCAACAAGCGTCCGCTGAAGTCCTTGTCCGACATGCTGAAGGGCAAGCAGGGCCGGTTCCGCCAGAACCTGCTGGGCAAGCGGATCGACTATTCCGGCCGTTCGGTGATCGTCGTCGGGCCGGAACTGCTTTTGCATCAATGCGGCCTGCCGAAGAAGATGGCCTTGGAGCTGTTCAAGCCGTTCATCTACTCGAAGCTGGAGCTCTATGGCATGGCGACCACCATCAAGGCCGCCAAGCGCATGCTCGAGAAGGAGCGCCCGGAAGTCTGGGATATCCTGGAAGAGGTGATCCGCGAGCACCCGGTGCTTCTGAACCGGGCGCCGACCCTGCACCGGTTGGGCATCCAGGCCTTCGAGCCGGTGCTCATCGAGGGCAAGGCGATCCAGCTCCATCCCTTGGTCTGCACCGCCTTCAACGCCGACTTCGACGGCGACCAGATGGCCGTTCACGTGCCGCTGAGCCTGGAAGCCCAGTTGGAGGCGCGGGTCCTGATGATGTCCACCAACAACATCCTCAGCCCGGCCAACGGCAAGCCGATCATCGTGCCGTCACAGGACATCGTGCTGGGTCTCTATTACCTGACCATGGCCCGCGAGGGCGAAACCGGCGAGGGCATGGCCTTCCTGGACATGGGCGAGATCGAGCAGGCCCTGGCGACCAACGCGGTAACCCTACACGTCAAGGTGCAGGCCCGCTATGAGACGGTCGACGAGGACGGCAACCCGGCCACCGTGCGCGTGGAGACCACGCCCGGCCGGATGATGCTGGCCGAAGTGCTGCCGCGTAACAAGAACGTGCCCTTCGACCTGATCAACCAACTGCTGACCAAGAAGGAGATCTCGACGGTCATCGACGAGGTCTACCGGCACTGCGGTCAGAAGGAGACGGTGATCTTCGCCGACCGGATGATGGGGCTCGGCTTCTCCTACGCCTGCCGGGCCGGCATTTCCTTCGGCAAGGACGACCTGGTCATCCCGGAAGCCAAGGATTCCCTGGTCCATGAGACGGAAGAGAAGGTCAAGCAGTACGAGCAGCAATACCTGGACGGCCTGATCACCCAGGGTGAGAAGTACAACAAGGTGGTCGATGCTTGGTCCCACTGCACGGACCGGGTGGCCGACGAGATGATGAAGAAGATCTCGTCGGACGATCCCGGCGAGCCGGTGAACTCGGTGTTCATGATGGCCCATTCCGGGGCCCGGGGCTCGGCGGCTCAGATGAAACAGCTGGCCGGCATGCGGGGCCTGATGGCCAAGCCGTCCGGTGAGATCATCGAGACCCCGATCATCTCCAACTTCAAGGAAGGCCTGACCGTGCTGGAGTACTTCAACTCCACCCACGGGGCCCGCAAGGGCCTGGCCGACACGGCCCTGAAGACCGCCAACTCCGGGTACCTGACCCGGCGCCTGGTCGACGTGGCGCAGGACTGCATCATCGTCGAGGAGGACTGCAAGACCAAAGCGGGCATCACCGTCAACGCCATCGTCGAGGGTGGTGACGTGGTTTCGCCGCTGTCCGAGCGGGTTCTCGGACGGACCGCCGCGGAAGACCTCAGGCACCCGGAAACCAGCGACCTGATCGTCAAGCGCGGCAACATCATCGGCGAAGAGGATTGCGTGGCGCTCGAGGAAGCGGAGATGGAATCGGCCCGCATCCGCTCCGTCCTGACCTGCGAATCCGTGGACGGGGTCTGCGCGTCGTGCTACGGCCGCGACCTGGCCCGCGGTACCCGGGTCAACATCGGCGAGGCGGTCGGCGTGATCGCCGCCCAGTCCATCGGCGAGCCGGGCACCCAGTTGACCATGCGGACCTTCCACATCGGTGGCGCCGTGCAGCGGGGCACCGAGCAATCCAACGTGGAGGCGGCGGTGACCGGCAAGGTGCAGTACGCCAACTGCAACACGGTGAAGAACTCCGAAGGGGTTCAGATCGTCATGAGCCGCAACGCCGAACTGGTCCTCATCGACGATCAGAAGCGCGAGCGGGCCCGCCACCGGGTTCCCTACGGCGCCAAGCTGACCGTCAAGGACAAGGCCAAGGTGGACCGCGGCGACAAGCTGGCCGAATGGGATCCCTACACCCTGCCGATCATCTCGGAGAAGGAGGGCGAGGCCAATTACATGGACCTCATCGACAACATCTCCATCACCGAGAAGCTGGACGAAGCGACGGGTATCGCATCCAAGGTGGTCGTCGACTGGAAGCAGCAACCGAAGGGCGCCGACCTGAAGCCGCGGATCACCATCCGCGACAAGAAGGGCAAGGTGGTTACCTTGGACAACGGCCTGGAGGCCCGCTACTTCCTGTCCGTGGACGCCATCCTGTCCGTGGAACCGGGGCAGTCGGTGCATGCCGGCGACGTGTTGGCCCGGATCCCGCGCGAATCGGCCAAGACTCGAGACATCACCGGCGGTCTGCCGCGGGTCGCCGAGTTGTTCGAGGCCCGCAAGCCGAAGGACCATGCGATCATCGCCGAGAACGAAGGCCGCGTCGAATTCGGCAAGGACTACAAGAACAAGCGCCGCATCGTCGTGGTGCCCAGTGAAGGGGATGACGATCCGAAGGAATACCTGATCCCCAAGGGCAAGCACATCTCCGTGCAGGAAGGCGATTACGTGCGAATCGGCGATCCCCTGATGGACGGCAACCCGGTGCCCCACGATATTCTGCGGGTGCTTGGGGTCGAGGCCCTGGCGGAATACCTGATCAACGAGATCCAGGACGTCTACCGCCTGCAGGGCGTCGGCATCAACGACAAGCACATCGAGGTCATTGTCCGCCAGATGCTGCAGAAGGTGGAGGTCGTCGACGCCGGCGATACCACCTTCCTGATCGGCGAACAGGCCGACCGTCAGGAGTTCGAGAAGATCAACGACGACACCAAGTCCGACGGCGGCAAGCAGGCCAAGTCCTCGCCGGTCCTGCAGGGGATCACCAAGGCCAGCCTGCAGACCCACTCCTTCATTTCCGCGGCGTCCTTCCAGGAGACCACCCGGGTGCTCACGGAAGCCGCCGTTTCCGGCAAGGTCGACCATCTGGTCGGGCTGAAGGAGAACGTCATCGTCGGCCGGCCGATCCCGGCCGGTACCGGCGCGGTGATGAACCGTCTGCGTAACGTGGCGCACGAGCGCGACGAGGAAATGGAGGCCCTGGAGGCGGAAAACGAGGCCGCCTTGGCGGCCGAATTGGGCCTCGAGGCGCCGGCCGAGGAGGGGGCTACCGACGGCGCCGAGTGAATCGGGTGACCTGACCCCACGACTGCGGCGGCTGGACTCCGGTTCAGCCGCCGTAAACGTTTAAAAAATAAGCATTTAATATGCTTGACGGAAAATCGACCCGTCACTATATTCCCGGCCACAGTGCGGGGGCTGGTGGTAGACCCAGCGGTCTAGACGTAGCCCTGACGCATCTAGGACGAAAAAATTTGATAGCGCGCCGATGGGCGGACTGGGCAAGCCCGCGGCGTGTGTTGTTGTCGATACCCCGGTGGGGTAGGCCCGGAGACAGGCGATTGGTCTTCGGGAGCCACCGGCGGTACGGCGGTTTGCACTCGAATGATATGGCCCAATGAGGATTGGACGACAGGTATGCCGACTATTAACCAGTTGATCCGGAAGCCGCGGAAGCGGCCGGTGGAACGGAACAAGGTGCCGGCCCTCGAGGCCTGCCCGCAGAAGCGCGGCGTCTGTACCCGCGTCTATACGACCACCCCGAAGAAGCCGAACTCGGCGCTCCGGAAGGTGGCCCGTGTCCGTTTGACCAACGGTTTCGAGGTGACCAGCTACATCCCCGGCGAGGGCCATAACCTCCAGGAGCACTCGGTGGTGATGATCCGCGGCGGCCGCGTCAAGGACCTTCCCGGCGTTCGTTACCATATCATCCGCGGCACGTTGGACACGCAGGGCGTCTCCGACCGCCGTCAACGGCGTTCCAAATACGGCGCCAAGCGGCCGAAATAGGGCAATCGAGGGATTAGATCATGTCGCGTCGTCACGCCGCCGAAAAACGCCAAGTCCTCCCCGATCCCAAGTTCAAGGATCTGGTGATCACCAAGTTCATGAACGGCCTCATGAAGGACGGCAAGAAATCCGCCGCCGAGCGCATCGTTTACGGTGCGCTCGATATCATTCAGGGCAAGGGCGCCGGTGATCCGGTGACCGTGTTCCACGAGGCCATCGACAACGTCAAGCCGACCGTCGAGGTTCGTTCCCGCCGGGTCGGCGGCGCCACCTACCAGGTGCCCGTGGAGGTCCGCCCGGACCGCCGTCAGGCCCTGGCCATCCGCTGGATCATCGAGAACGCCCGCAGGCGTTCGGAGAACACCATGGTGGAGCGCCTGTCCGGCGAGCTCATGGATGCGTCGAACAACCGCGGTGCCTCGGTGAAAAAGCGCGAAGACACCCACAAGATGGCGGAGGCCAACAAGGCCTTCTCCCATTACCGCTGGTAAATCGGGTCGGAAAGAGCAAGAAGAATGGCCAGAACCACTCCATTGGACCGCTATCGCAATATCGGCATCATGGCCCATATTGACGCCGGTAAGACGACCACAACCGAGCGGATTCTCTATTACACCGGTAAGTCCTACAAGATCGGCGAGGTCCACGACGGCAACGCCACCATGGACTGGATGGAGCAGGAGCAGGAGCGCGGCATCACCATCACGTCGGCCGCCACCACCGCTTTCTGGAACGACCACCGGGTCATCATCATCGACACCCCTGGCCACGTGGACTTCACCATCGAGGTGGAGCGCTCTCTGCGCGTCCTGGACGGCGCCGTCGCCGTGTTCGACAGCGTCGCCGGCGTCGAGCCCCAGTCGGAGACGGTCTGGCGCCAGGCCGACAAGTACGGGGTGCCGCGTATCTGTTTCATCAACAAGATGGACCGCGTCGGCGCCGACTTCTACCGCTGCGTCGACATGATCGTCGACCGCCTCGGCGCCAACCCGCTGGTCCTGCAACTGCCGGTCGGCGCGGAAGCCGAGTTCGCCGGCGTCGTCGACCTTCTGGAAATGCAGGCCATCATCTGGGACGACGAGAGCCTGGGCGCCAATTTCCACACCGAGGAAATCCCCGCCGATCTGGCCGACCAGGCCGCCGAATACCGCGAGAAGCTCATCGAGACGGCCGTCGAGGTCGACGATGACGTCATGGAAGCCTACCTGGAAGGCAACGAGCCGGACATCGACACCCTGAAGAAGTGCATCCGCAAGGGCACCTGCGACGGCACCTTCGTGCCCGTGTTCTGCGGCAGCGCCTTCAAGAACAAGGGCGTGCAGCCGTTGCTGGACGGCGTCGTCGACTTCATGCCGAGCCCCACGGACGTGGAAGCCATGAAGGGCGTCAAGGTCGACTCCGACGAGGAAATCGAGCGCCACAACTCCGACGACGAGCCGTTCTCGGCGCTGGCCTTCAAGATCATGAACGACCCCTTCGTTGGGTCGCTTTCGTTCATCCGCATCTATTCCGGCGTGCTGGAAAGCGGCAAGAGCATCATGAACACGGTGAAGGGCAAGCGCGAGCGGGTCGGCCGCATGCTGCTCATGCACGCCAACACCCGCGAGGAGGTCAAGGAGGCCCGGGCCGGCGACATCGTCGCCCTGGTCGGCCTGAAGGAGACGACCACCGGCGATACGCTTTCCGATGCGGACAACCAGGTGATCCTGGAGCGCATGGAATTCCCCGATCCGGTGATCGAGATCGCCGTCGAACCGAAGACCAAGAGCGACCAGGAGAAGATGTCCGTGGCATTGGGGCGGCTTGCCGCCGAGGACCCGTCCTTCCGCGTCGCCAGCGACCCGGAAAGCGGCCAGACGGTGATCAAGGGCATGGGCGAGCTGCACCTGGAGATCATCGTCGACCGCATGCTGCGGGAGTTCAAGGTGGACGCCAACATCGGCCAGCCGCAGGTCGCCTACCGCGAGACCATCGGCCGCGGCGCTGACATCGACTACACCCACAAGAAGCAGACCGGCGGTTCCGGCCAGTACGCCCGGGTGAAGATCCAGTTCGAGCCCATTTCCGATGGCTTCGAGTTCGAGAGCAAGGTGGTCGGCGGCAACGTGCCCCGGGAATACATCCCGGGCGTCCAGAAGGGCCTCGAATCGGCCATGTCGGCGGGCATCCTGATGGGTTTCCCGGTGACCGGCGTCAAGGCGACCTTGTACGACGGCGATTCCCACGACGTGGATTCCAGCGTCATGGCCTTCGAGATCGCCGCCCGGGCCGCCTTCCGGGAAGGCTGCGAGCAGGCGAAACCGCAGTTGCTGGAGCCCATGATGCGGGTCGAGGTGGTGACGCCGGAAGAATACATGGGCGACATCATCGGCGACCTGAACAGCCGCCGCGGCCAGGTGAGCGGCATGGACCAGCGCGGCAACGCGCGGGTCACCAACGCCCAGGTGCCGCTGGCCAACATGTTCGGCTACGTCAACACGCTCAGGTCCCTGAGCCAGGGGCGGGCCCAGTTCACCATGCATTTCGATCACTACGACGTCGTGCCCAACCAGGTCTCGGAAGAGATCCAGGCGCGGCTCGCCGGCTAACGCATTGATTAACGAAGTTACGGGGTAACGGAGTACGCACCGATGGCGAAAGAGAAATTCGAACGTACGAAGCCGCACTGCAACATCGGCACGATTGGTCACGTTGACCATGGCAAGACGACGTTGACGGCGGCGATTACGAAGGTTTTGGCTGAGGCAGGCGGTGCGGACTTCACGGCCTACGACGAGATTGACAAGGCGCCTGAGGAGAAGGCGCGGGGGATCACCATTTCGACGGCGCACGTGGAGTACGAGACGGAGAACCGCCACTACGCGCACGTGGACTGCCCGGGTCACGCGGACTATGTGAAGAACATGATCACCGGTGCGGCGCAGATGGACGGTGCCATTCTGGTTGTTTCGGCGGCCGACGGCCCCATGCCGCAGACCCGCGAGCACATTCTGCTGGCCCGCCAGGTGGGTGTTCCGGCCCTGGTGGTTTACATGAACAAGGTCGACCAGGTTGACGACGAAGAGCTTTTGGAGCTGGTCGAGATGGAGATCCGCGAGCTTCTGAGCTCCTACGATTTCCCGGGCGACGACATTCCGGTGATCAAGGGCACGGCGCTGGGTGCCTTGGAAGACGGCGACGCGGCGACGGGCCGTGATTCGGTTCTCGAGCTGATGGCGGCGGTTGACGAGTACGTCCCGCAGCCGGACCGTCCGAAGGACCAGCCGTTCCTGATGCCCATCGAGGACGTGTTCTCCATCTCCGGCCGCGGCACGGTGGTCACGGGGCGCATCGAGCGCGGCGTGATCAACGTCGGCGAGGAGATCGAGATCGTCGGCATCAAGGACATGACGAAGACCACCTGCACGGGCGTCGAGATGTTCAGGAAGCTCCTGGACCAGGGCGAGGCCGGCGACAACGTGGGTGTTTTGCTTCGCGGCACGAAGCGCGAGGAGGTGGAGCGCGGTCAGGTCCTGGCGAAGCCGGGCTCGATCACGCCGCACACGCGGTTCAAGTGCGAGGCCTACATTCTGACCAAGGACGAGGGCGGCCGGCACACGCCGTTTTTCTCCAACTACCGTCCGCAGTTCTACTTCCGGACGACGGACGTGACCGGGACGGTTGAGTTGCCGGACGGCACGGAGATGGTGATGCCGGGCGACAACATCGCCATGGTGGTGAACCTGATCGCGCCGATCGCCATGGACGACGGTCTGCGTTTCGCCATCCGCGAGGGCGGCCGCACCGTCGGTGCCGGCGTCGTCGCCGAGATCATCGAGTAACCAAGCATTCGCCGGCCCCGGGGTGGGGCCGGCGGTTTTTATAGGGCAAGGGTCATGGACCAACAGAATATCCGCATCCGGCTTAAGGCGTTCGATCACCGCGTGCTCGACCAATCCGCAAGCGAGATCGTCAACACCGCGCAGCGCACGGGCGCAACCGTCCGCGGCCCCATCCCGCTTCCGACCCGGATCGAGAAGTACACCGTGTTGCGTTCGCCGCACATCGACAAGAAGTCGCGCGAACAGTTCGAAATCCGCACCCACAAGCGGGTGCTCGACATCGTCGATCCGACGCCGCAGACCGTGGACGCGCTCATGAAGCTCGACCTGGCGGCCGGCGTCGATGTCGAGATTAAGCTCTAAGGGAACCTGGTTATGCGTACCGGCCTGATCGCCCAGAAACTCGGCATGACCCGCCGCTTCGATGAAAGCGGTCTGCACGTGCCCGTCACCGTGCTGAAGCTCGACAACGTCCAGATCGTCGCCCAACGGACGACGGACCAGGACGGCTACACGGCCGTCCAGATGGGCTGGGGCAATGCCAAGGTGAAGAACGTCTCGAAGCCCATGCGCGGCCACTTCGCCAAGGCCAAGGTGGAGCCGAAGCGCAAGCTGGCGGAGTTCCGTGTCGCCGAGGACGCCCTGGTGGACGTCGGCGCCGAACTGTCGGCCAGCCACTTCGTGCCGGGCCAGTTCGTCGATGTCTGCGGCACTTCCGTCGGCAAGGGTTTTGCCGGCGGCATGAAGCGCCATGGTTTCGGCGGTTTGCGGGCCTCCCACGGCGTTTCCATCAACCACCGCTCGCTCGGCTCCACGGGCCAGTGCCAGGACCCGGGCAAGGTGTTCAAGGGCAAGAAGATGGCCGGTCAAATGGGCGCCGTCAGGGTCACCACCCAGAACCTGCAGATCGTCGATGTGGACGAGGAACGCGGCCTGATCCTGGTGCGCGGCGGCGTGCCGGGCTCGAAGGGCGGTTTCGTCCGGGTCACCGACGCCATCAAGAAGTCCCGTCCCGACGAAGCCCCGTACCCGGCCGGCTTGAAGGGTAGCGGCGAAACGGAATCCGAGGCCCCGGCGGAAGACGAGGCCCCGGCGGAAGAGGCTGCCGCCGAGGAAGCCGCCGCCGAAGAGGCACCGGCTGAACAGGCGCCTGCCGAGGAGGCACCGGCCGAAGAGGCCGCCGCCGAGGAAGCGCCGTCGGAAGAGGAAGCACCGGCCGAGGAAGCCGCGGCCGACGACTCCGCCGAAGAAGAGAAGAAGGATTAAACGGCTATGAAGTGCGACGTCATCGATCTGGCCAACAAGAAGAAGGGCTCCATCGATCTCGATGAGGGCGTCTTCGGGCTCGAAGTGCGGCGGGACCTGCTGGCCCGCGCCGTCAAGTGGCAGTTGTCGCGGCGCCAGTCCGGCAACCACAAGACCAAGCAGCGCGGCGAGGTCGCCGCGTCCAAGTCCAAGCCCTTCCGCCAGAAGGGTACGGGCCGGGCCCGCCAGGGCACGACCCGGGCGCCGCAGATGACCGGCGGCGGCGTCGCCTTCGGCCCGCAGGTCCGTGACCATTCGACCGGGCTGCCGAAAAAGGTGCGGCGTCTGGCCCTGAAGACGGCGCTTTCCGCCAAGCAGACCGACGGCAAGCTGGTGGTCCTTGATTCGGGCACCGTGAAAACCCCGAAGACCAAGGATATCGCCAAGCAGCTCGATGCGCTGGGTTGGGGCAAGGCCCTGATCATCGACGGCGGCCAGGTGGACGAGAACCTGTCCAAGGCGGCCCGCAACATTGTCGGCATCGACGTGCTGCCGAGCATCGGCGCCAACGTCTACGACATCCTGCGCCGCGACACCCTGGTGTTGACCAAGGATGCGGTCGACCAGCTCACGGAGCGCCTGAAATGAGCAAGTACAACGCCCTTCGCGACAAGAAGCCGAGCCAGGAACGTATGTACGAACTGGTCCGGGCGCCGATCATCACCGAAAAGGCGACGCTCTTGAGCGAGTTCAACCAAGTCAGCTTCTGGGTGCCGACGGACGCCAACAAGTTCGAGATCAAGGCCGCCGTGGAAGGCCTGTTCGACGTCAAGGTGACCAACGTCAACACGCTCCGTCAGAAGGGCAAGACCAAGCGGTTCCGCGGCGTCATGGGCCGCCGCTCGGATCGCAAGAAAGCCGTTGTGACGCTGGCCGAAGGCCAGTCCATCGACGTCACCACGGGAATTTAGGAAAGGTCCGGCAGCCATGGCACTGAAAACCTACAAACCGACGACCCCCGGCCAGCGCGGCCTCGTGCTCGTCGACCGGGCCGGCATCTGGAAGGGCAAGCCCGAGAAGGCCCTGACCGAAGGCCTGCGCGCCAAGGGCGGACGCAACAACAAGGGCCGGATCACCGCGCGGCGTCGCGGCGGCGGCCACAAGCGCCGCTACCGGGTCATCGATTTCAAGCGCCGCAAGTTCGACGTGTCGGCCACCGTGGAGCGTCTCGAGTACGATCCCAACCGCACCGCCTTCATCGCCCTGATCAAGTACGACGACGGCGAGCAGGCCTACATCCTGGCGCCGCAGCGGCTGCGCGAGGGCGACAAGGTGATCGCCGGCGACGCCGTCGACATCAAGCCGGGCAACGCCATGCCCATGCAGAACATCCCCGTCGGCACCATCGTCCACAATGTGGAGATGAAGCCGGGCAAGGGCGGCCAGATCGCGCGCTCCGCCGGCACCTACGCGCAGATCATCGGCAAGGACCAGGGCTACGCCCAGCTCCGGCTGATTTCCGGCGAGCTCCGGATGATCCGGGCCGAGTGCATGGCGACCATCGGCGCCGTCTCCAACCCGGACCAGCAGAACATCAAGCTGGGCAAGGCCGGGCGCAAGCGCTGGATCGGCAAGCGGCCGTCCGTGCGCGGCGTCGCCATGAACCCCATTGACCATCCGCACGGCGGTGGCGAGGGCCGGAGTTCCGGCGGCCGCCATCCCGTCACCCCCTGGGGCAAGTCCACCAAGGGTAAGCGGACGCGTTCCAACAAGAAGACGGACCGGCTGATCATGCGCCGCCGTCATGCGAAGAAGTAGAGGAGACCGGCCGTGCCACGATCCGTTTGGAAGGGACCGTTCGTCGATGGCTATCTGCTGAAGAAGGCGGAAGATGCCCGCGCGTCCGGGCGCAACACGGTGATCAAGACCTGGTCGCGCCGTTCGACCATCCTGCCGCAGTTCGTCGGCCTGACCTTCGGCGTCTACAACGGCCAGAAATTCATCCCCGTGTTGGTGAACGAGGACATGATCGGTCACAAGTTCGGCGAGTTCTCGCCGACCCGGACCTACCTCGGCCACGGCGCCAACAAGAAGGCGAAGAGGGTCTGATCCATGGGTAAGACAGCAGCCGATCGGACGCTTTCCGATACCGAGGCCATGGCCTACACCAAGCACCTCAGGACCAGCCCGCAGAAGCTGAACCTGGTGGCCGAAAGCATTCGCGGCAAGGACTGCGAGACGGCGCTCGCCGAACTGGCGTTCTCCAAGCGCCGCATCGCCGGCGAGGTGAAGAAGGTGCTGGAAAGCGCCATCGCCAACGCCGAAAACAATCACCAACTCGACGTCGACCGGCTTTACGTGTCCGAGGCGACGGTGGGCAAAAGCCTGATCATGAAGCGCTGGCGCGCCCGCGCCCGCGGCCGCGTCGGCCGTGTTGTGAAACCGTTCTCGAACCTCAGGCTCGTGGTCCGCGAACGTGAGGAGACGGAATAATGGGTCAGAAAGTCAATCCGATCGGTCTGCGTCTGGGCGTCACCCGGACTTGGGATTCGCGCTGGTACGCGGACGCCGGTTATAGCGACCTGCTGCACGAGGATCTGAGGATCCGCAAGTTCCTGCGCGGCAAGCTGGCCCAGGCGGGCATCTCCAAGGTGCTCATCGAGCGTCCCGCCAAGAAGGCCCGGGTGACCATCCACACGGCGCGTCCCGGCGTGGTCATCGGCAAGAAGGGCGCCGACATCGAGAAGCTGCGCGGCGAGATCTCGAAGATGACCGACTCCGACGTGCATCTGAACATCGTTGAGATCCGCAAGTCCGAGATTGATGCCCAGTTGGTGGCCGAAAACGTCGCCCAGCAGTTGGAGCGCCGGGTTTCCATCCGCCGCGCCATGAAGCGGGCCGTGCAGTCGGCCATGCGCATGGGCGCCGGCGGCATCTGCATCAACTGCGCAGGCCGCCTGGGCGGCGCCGAGATCGCCCGGACCCAGTGGTACCGGGAGGGCCGGGTGCCCCTGCACACGCTGCGCGCCAACATCGATTACGGCGAATCGCCGGCCGTGACCACCTACGGGGTGTGCGGCGTCAAGGTCTGGATCTACAAGGGTGAGATCCTGGCCCACGACCCCATGGCCTTGGACAAGCTCGCCCAGGAGCAGCAGCCGCAACGCTGACGGCCGCTGGCAAATAGGAAACTGAACAATGCTGCAACCGAAGCGAACGAAATTCCGTAAGGCCCACAAGGGGCGTATCCACGGCAAGGCGAAGGGGGGCTCGACCCTCAACTTCGGCGCCTACGGCCTGAAGGCGGTCAGCCCGGAACGGGTGACGGCCCGCCAGATCGAGGCCGCCCGGCGCGCCATGACCCGCCACATGAAACGCCAGGGCCGGGTCTGGATCCGCGTCTTCCCGGACGTTCCCGTCTCCCAGAAGCCGGCCGAAGTGCGCCAGGGCAAGGGTAAGGGGACGCCGGAATTCTGGGTCTGCCGGGTCAAGCCGGGCCGGATCATGTTCGAGATGGACGGTGTGCCGGTGCACGTGGCGCGTCGCGCCATGGAACTGGCGGCGGCCAAGCTGCCGCTGCGCACCAAGTTCGTGACGCGCCTGGGTGAGGGAGAATAGGTCATGAAAGCCGCGGATGTTCGCGCCAAGAGCGACGACGAGCTGAAGGAAGAGCTGCTCGGGCTCCGCAAGGAGGCCTTCAACTTGCGCTTCCAGGCGGCCAGCGGGCAGTTGGAGAATACCGCCCGGGTCCGTGTGGTGCGGCGCGATATCGCCCGCATCAAGACCGTTCTCCAGGAACGCAACCAGGCTCAGGCCGCGTCGTAAGTTAGGGAGTCGAAGTAATGCCCAAGCGTGTCATGCAAGGGGTCGTGGTTAGCGACAAGGAAGACAAGACGGTCACCGTCCGTGTGGAGCGCCGGTTCATGCACCCGCTCTACAAGAAGGTGATCCGCCGTTCGAAGAAATACGCGGCCCACGACGAAGCCAACAACTGCAAGGTCGGCGACGTCGTCAGCATCCGCGAATGCCGGCCCATGTCGAAGCGCAAGCGCTGGGAAGTGGTGGCCGAGGGCGCCTAAGGGCGATCCCCGGAACGAATAGAGGTTGATACGATGATTCAGGCCGAAACCAATCTAGAGGTAGCCGACAATTCGGGCGCCCGCCGGGTCCAGTGCATCAAGGTGCTGGGCGGCTCGAAGCGCAAGTACGCTTCCGTGGGCGACGTCATCGTCGTCACCGTCAAGGAAGCCATCCCGCGCGGCCGGGTGAAGAAGGGCGAGGTGCTCCAAGCGGTGGTCGTGCGCACGGCCAAGGACATCCGGCGCCAGGACGGCACGGCGATCCGCTTCGACAGCAACGCCGCCGTTTTGATCAACAAACAGGGTGAGCCCATCGGGACCCGTATCTTCGGCCCGGTCACCCGCGAGCTCCGCGCCAAGCGGTACATGAAAATCATTTCCCTGGCACCAGAGGTGTTGTGATGGCGGCCAATTCCAGAATCAAGAAAGGCGACAAGGTCGTGGTCACGACCGGGCGCGACAAGGGCAAGACCGGCGAAGTTCTGAAGGTCTTCCCGAAGCGCGACCGGGTCATCGTCCAGGGCGTCAACAAGGTGAAACGTCACACCCGGCCGACGCAGACCAGCGCCGGCGGGATCATCGAGAAGGAAGCGACCATCCACGTCTCCAACATCGCCCATTTGGATCCCAAGGACGATGTGCCGACGCGGGTCGGATTCAAGTTCCTCGAGGACGGCCGGAAAGTGCGCTTCGCCAAGCGCTCCGGCGAAGTCATCGATAGCTAAGGGCTGGAAACATGGCACAGCTGCACGAAGATTATCAAAGCCGGATCAAGCCGGCGCTCATGGAGGAGTTCAAGTACGGCTCCGTCATGGAAGTGCCGCGACTGGACAAGGTGGTGATCAACATGGGGGTCGGCGAGGCTTCCCAGGACCGCAAGAAGATCGACGGCGCCATCGAGGACCTGACCAAGATCGCCGGCCAGAAGCCGGTGATCACCCGGGCCAAGAAGTCCATCGCCGCCTTCAAGCTGCGCGAGGGCATGATCGTCGGCTGCAAGGTGACGCTCAGGCGTGACCGGGCCTACGAGTTCCTGGAGCGCCTGATCAACATCGCCCTGCCCAGGGTCCGGGATTTCCGGGGCGTCTCAGGCAAGAGCTTCGACGGCAACGGCAATTACGCCATCGGCCTGAAGGAGCAGATCGTGTTCCCCGAGATCGACTACGATCAGGTGGACCAGATCCGGGGCATGGATATCGTCATTTGCACCACCGCGAAGAACGATACGGAAGCCAAGGCCCTGCTCAAGCATTTCAACATGCCGTTCAACAACTGACCGGTTGATGGAGACCGAATATGGCTAAGAAAAGCGCCATCGAGAAAAACAACCGCCGCGAACGTCTGGCCAAGAAGTTCGCCGCGAAGCGGGCCCGCCTGAAGGCCATGGCGAAGGACGAATCGCTTTCGCCGGAGGAACGCTTCAACGCGCGCCTGAAACTGGCCGAACTGCCCCGCAATTCGTCGCCGACGCGGGTGCGCTTGCGCTGCGGCCTTTCCGGTCGGCCGCGCGGCAATTACCGCAAGTTCAAACTCAGCCGTATCGCGCTTCGTGATCTGGCATCCACCGGGCAGATCCCCGGCATGGTCAAGTCGAGCTGGTAGGGGAGTAACCTGAATGTCCATGACCGATCCCTTGAGCGATATGCTGACGCGTATCCGTAACGGACAGCGGGCCCGCAAGGACACCATCCTGTCGCCGGCGTCGCGCCTGCGCAGCAACGTCCTCGACGTGTTGAAACGCGAAGGCTACATCCGTGATTACGCGCAACGCGAGGTTCGCCCGGGAATTTCCGAAGTCGAGATTCAGTTGAAGTATCACGAAGGCGAGCCGGTGATTCGCGAAATCAACCGCGTATCGAAGCCGGGGCGCCACGTCTATTCGAAGATCAAGGATTTGCAGTGGGTCTACAACGGCCTCGGTATCGCCATCCTGTCGACCCCGCGTGGCGTGCTTTCCGATTCGGAAGCCCGCGACAAGAACGTCGGCGGCGAAGTCCTGTGTCAGGTGTTCTAGGGCGCCCGGGACTAAGGCGATAGCTGGAGAGGATAGGAAGACGACATGTCGCGCATTGGAAAAAATCCGGTTTTCGTTCCCGACGGCGTTACCGTGGAGGTCGCCGGGGTTGTGGTCACGGCGAAGGGCAAGCTGGGCGAGTTGACCGCCGAGCTCACCGACGACGTGGAGATCACCCTGGAAGATAACCAGGTGGTGGTTAAGCCGAAGGACGATTCGCGCACCGCCCGCAAGATGTGGGGCACTTCGCGCAGCGTCATCGCCAATCTGGTCGCCGGGGTCTCGGAAGGCTTCACCAAGAAGCTGGAGATCAGCGGCGTCGGCTACCGGGCCCAGGTCCAGGGCAAGACCCTGAACATGCAGCTCGGTTTCAGCCACGACGTCAATTTCCCGATCCCCGACGGCATCGACATCAAGTGCCCGGACCAGACCCACATCGAGATTTCCGGCGCCAACAAGCAGGTGGTCGGCCAGGTGGCCTCTGAAATCCGGGCCTACCGCCCGCCGGAGCCCTACAAGGGCAAGGGCATCAAATACGAGGGTGAATACATCCTGCGTAAGGAAGGTAAGAAGAAGTAGTCATGGCCAGTTCGAAAAACCTCTCTGATCGGCGGACGCAGCGCACGCGCCTCAGGCTCCGCAAACGGGCCGGCAACCGGCCCAGGTTGTCGGTGTTCCGCTCCGGCAAGCACATCTACGCCCAGGTCATCGACGACGGCAACGGACGCACGGTCGCCGCCGCCTCGACCCTGGAGAAGGAACTGCGCGACGAGATGAAGAACGGCGCCACGGTGGCGGCCGCCGGCACGGTCGGGAAATTGGTCGCCGAACGGGCGACCGCCCAGGGAATCAAAGAAGTGGTCTTCGACCGTGGCGGTTATCGCTACCACGGCCGCGTCAAGGCCTTGGCAGAAGCCGCCCGCGAAGCCGGGCTGGCGTTCTAGGAGTGGAATAGATGGCGGATACACAAACCCCTCGCGGCCCGAGCCGTGGTCAAGGTGACGGCGGACGCGGACGCGGCCGGGGCCGTGGCGGTCAACGCGGCGGACGCGATCGCGATCGCGACGACGACGACGAGCTGATCGACAAGCTGGTGCACATCAACCGTGTCGCCAAGGTGATCAAGGGCGGCCGGCGGTTCTCCTTCGGCGCCCTGGTGGTGGTCGGCGACGGCCGCGGCCGGGTCGGCTACGGCATGGGCAAGGCCCGCGAGGTGCCGGAGGCCATCCGCAAGGCCACCGAGAAGGCGAAGCGCTCGATGATCCGCATCCCGCTGCGCGAGGGCCGCACCCTGCATCACGACATCCGCGGCCGCTACGGCGCCGGCAGGGTTTTCCTGCGCGCCGCCCCTCCGGGCACCGGGATCATCGCCGGCGGCCCCATGCGGGCCGTGTTCGAGACCATGGGCGTCCAGGACGTGGTCGCCAAGTCCATCGGTTCGGCCAATCCCCACAACATGGTGAAGGCCACCTTCCAGGCGCTGAAGAACTGCGCGTCGCCGCGCGGCGTCGCCTCCCGGCGCGGTAAGAAGGTCGGTGAGATCGTCGCCCGGCGCGGCGAGCAGCCGGCCGGATCCTAAGGGAGCGAGGGTGACATGGCGGAGAAAAAGGCAACCATCAAGGTGACCCAGACCGGCAGCCCCATCGGGCGGCGCGGCGATCAGCGGGCGACCCTGAAGGGCCTCGGCCTGAACAAGATGAACCGCACCCGGGAACTGGAAGACACCCCGGCGGTGCGCGGAATGATCAACAAAGTCAGCCACCTGGTCCGCGTCGAAGAGGCCGGGTAGGGGAATTGGGCCATGAGACTGAATGAACTGAGTGACAACGCCAAGGCGAAGAGCGCGCGCAAGCGGGTCGGCCGCGGCATCGGGTCCGGCACCGGCAAGACGTCGGGGCGCGGCCACAAGGGCCAGAACTCGCGCAGCGGCGGCGGCGTCGCGGCCGGTTTCGAGGGTGGCCAGATGCCGCTCTATCGGCGGCTGCCGAAGCGCGGCTTCAACAACCCGTTCCGCAAGAACTTCGCGATCATCAACACCGGCGCCCTGCAGAAGGCCGTCGACAAGGGCACCATCGATCCGAAGCAGGCGGTCACCGGTAAGCTCCTGTTGGACGCCGGCTTGGTGAAAAGAAGCCGCGACGGGGTGCGTCTCCTTGCGAAGGGAGAAATCTCGGCTAAATTAGAGATCAAGGTGGCCGCCGCCTCGAAGGCGGCCATCGCCCAGGTGGAGAAGGCGGGCGGCAGCGTGACCCTGCCAGACCCCAAGCCCAAACCGGAAGGCAAGGGCAAGGCCCGCCACCGAAAGATGAAAGAACGCCAGGCTCAGGCCGGCGAAAAAGATAAAGGCAACGACGGCGCGTAAGTCGGTCCGGCCCGGTTTTCCGGCCCAGTTGAGTGATAGCGCCTGCTGACGGGACTTAGGCTAAGGCATGGCATCTGCAGCGGAACAACTTGCGGCCAATATGAATTTCGGCGCCTTCGCCAAGGCGACGGAACTGAAAAAGCGCATCTGGTTCACCCTGGGTGCGCTGATCGTCTATCGATTCGGCACCTTCATCCCGCTTCCCGGCATCGATCCGGCCGTGCTGGCCGACATCTTCCGCCAGAACCAGGGCGGCATCCTCGGCATGTTCGACATGTTCGCCGGCGGTGCGCTGGGGCGCATGTCCATCTTCGCCCTGAACATCATGCCCTACATCTCGGCCTCCATCATCATGCAGTTGATGAGCGCCGTGTCGCCCCAGTTGGAGGCCATGAAGAAGGAGGGTGAGAGCGGCCGCAAGAAGGTCAACCAATATACCCGCTATCTCACCGTCGCCATCTGCGCCCTGCAGGCTTATGGAATCTCTGTCGGTATCGAGGGCATGTCGTCGAGCCAGGGCGCCGCGGTGGCCAACCCGGGCATGTTCTTCCGCATGTCCGTGGTGATCACGCTGACCGGCGGCACACTTTTCCTCATGTGGCTGGGCGAGCAGGTGACGTCGCGGGGCATCGGCAACGGCATTTCCCTGATCATCATGGCCGGCATCGTCGCCAACCTGCCGAGCGCGCTGGCCGGGACCCTGGAACTGGGCCGCACCGGGGCGCTTTCCACCGGATTCATCATTTTCCTGCTGATCATGTCGGTGGCGACCATCTATTTCATCGTCTTCGTCGAGCGGGCCCAGCGGCGGATCATCATCCAGTATCCGAAGCGCCAGCGCGGCAACAAAATGACCGGCGGCGAAAGCTCGCACCTGCCGTTGAAGATCAACACGGCCGGCGTGATCCCGCCGATCTTCGCCAGTTCCATTCTTTTAATGCCGATCACCGTGATGAGTTTCTCCGCCGGCCAGGGGCCGGAATGGATGACCACGGTGGCCGCCTACCTGGGCCGTGGCCAACCGGTCTATCTCCTCATCTACATTTCCTTGGTGGTGTTCTTCGCCTTTTTCTACACCGCCGTGGTCTTCAATCCGGAGGAGACGGCGGACAACCTGAAGAAATACGGCGGCTTCGTGCCGGGCATCCGGCCCGGTAAGAACACGGCGGAATACCTGGACAAGGTCCTGACCCGGTTAACCGTGGTCGGCGCCTCCTATCTCGCCATCATCTGTCTTTTGCCGGAACTTTTGATCTCGCAGTATTCCGTGCCTTTCTATTTCGGGGGAACGAGCCTACTGATCGTGGTGACCGTCACAATGGATACAGTGGCTCAGGTCCAGTCCCACCTACTGGCACACCAGTACGAGGGGCTTATCAAAAAATCCAGGCTTAGAGGACGAAGAGGATGAACATCATTCTCCTGGGCCCCCCGGGCTGCGGCAAAGGAACCCAGGCAAAACGACTGCAGGATCGACACGGCATGATCCAGCTTTCCACCGGCGAAATGCTGCGCGCCGAGGTCGAATCGGGAAGTGATTTGGGGAACGAAGCGAAGGAAATCATCGAAGCGGGCAAACTGGTGCCGGACGACATCATCATCGATCTGATCGCCAAGCGCATCCAGGAACCGGACTGCCAAGAGGGCTTCATTCTGGACGGTTTTCCCCGCACGGTGCCCCAGGCGGAAGCCCTGGAAACGTTGCTGAAGGAACAGAACATCATCGTGGAGAGCGTCATCGAGTTCAGCGTCGACGACGACGCCATGGTCAAACGCATCGTCGGGCGGTTCGCCTGTACGGCGTGCGGCCGCGGTTACCACGAGGAATACCAGAGACCCTTGATCGAAGGGGTCTGTGATCAGTGCGGCGGCAAGGACTTCATGCGCCGCGCCGACGACAACGAAGAGACGGTCCGTTCGCGGCTCGCCGACTACCATCGGCAGACGGCGCCGATCATCGATTTTTACCGGGATCGCGAGATGCTGGTGAGCGTCGACGGCATGGCCGAGATCGACCAAGTGACGGAGAAGTTAGAAACCATCGTCGGATGACGGCAAGTGGCTGGAATTGAGGGGTAAATTAGGGTTTCGCGCGTGTTGACTTGCGCCAAATAAGCCCTATAATCGCGCCTCCCTGCCATCCCATCGGGCGGATATCTGTTGAGAACCAAAGTCTAAGGAGACCGAGCTTTGGCGCGCATTGCTGGTGTTAACATCCCGACTGGGAAGCGGGTCGAGATCGCTTTGACCTACATCCACGGGATCGGGCGGACGACCGCCAAGAAAATCTGCGAACAGGTGGGAATCCCGCCGGAACGCCGCGTGTTTGATCTGACCGATGACGAATTGTCGCGGATTCGCGACACCATCGACCGCGATCATCAGGTGGAAGGCGATCTGCGCCGCGAGCACGCGATGAACGTCAAGCGGTTGATGGATTTGGGGTGTTACCGGGGTTTGCGGCACCGCCGCGGCCTGCCGGTCCGGGGCCAGCGCACGCATACCAACGCGCGCACCCGGAAAGGGCCTGCGAAGGCGATCGCAGGCAAGAAAAAAGCAGCGAAGCACTAAGGAACGGTCATGGCTAAGGCGAGTACCCGCGTACGCCGTCGCGAGCGGAAAAACATTACGTCCGGCGTGGCGCATGTGAACGCGACGTTCAACAACACGATGATCACCATCACCGACGCCCAGGGCAATACCATCGCCTGGTCTTCGGCGGGGTCCCAGGGGTTCAAGGGGTCCAGGAAGTCGACCCCCTACGCGGCCCAGATCGCCGGCGAGGACGCCGGCAAGAAAGCCATGGAACATGGCATGAAGACCCTGGAAGTGCAGGTCAAGGGACCCGGTTCGGGACGCGAATCGGCGCTCAGGGCCCTGCAGGCGGTCGGTTTCACCATCACGTCCATTCAGGACGTCACGCCGATCCCTCACAACGGGTGCCGGCCGCGCAAGCGGCGTCGGGTCTAACCCCGGGGGAAGCGATTTTCGACGGGCTGGTGCCGGATGGCCCTGGCTCCGTCTTTTCATACGAGCCTGCGTTTCAGGCTTTTGGTTAATGTGGCGAGCGCGAGGTCACTTCAGTGATTCAAAAAAATTGGCAGCAACTCATCAAGCCGACGAAGCTGGACATCGTTCCCGGTTCCGATCCGGCCCGTACGGCGACAATCGTGGCGGAACCCCTGGAGCGGGGCTTCGGTCTGACCTTGGGCAACGCGCTGAGGCGCGTGCTCCTGTCGTCCCTGCACGGCGCCGCCGTGACGGCGGTGCAGATCGACGGCGTCCTGCACGAGTTTTCGTCCGTGCCGGGGGTCCGCGAGGACGTCACCGACATCGTCTTCAACATCAAGTCCATCGGCCTGCGCATGCATGCGAAAGGCCCGAAGCGGATGACCCTCAAGGTTTCGGGCCCCGGCGAAGTGAAGGCCGGTGACATCGAGGCCGGTGCCGACATCGAGATCATGAACCCGGAACTGGTGCTTTGCCACTTGGACAAGGGCGCCAAGCTGTCCATGGAACTGACCGTCGAATCGGGCAAGGGCTACGTGGCGGCGGCCCAGAACCGCCCCGAGGACAGCCCCATCGGGCTGATCCCGGTGGATTCCGTGTTCTCGCCGGTGCGCAAGGTCGCCTACAAGGTGGACAACACCCGGGTCGGCCAGGTCACCGACCACGACAAGCTCTCCGTCGACGTCACCACCAACGGCGTCGTGACGCCCGAGGATTCGGTGGCCCTGGCGGCGCGGATCCTGCAGGACCAGTTGCAGTTGTTCATCAACTTCGAGGAGCCGCAGGTGCATGTCGTCGAGGACACCCACGACGACCTGCCGTTCAACAAGAACCTGCTGCGCAAGGTCGACGAGCTGGAGCTCTCGGTGCGCTCGGCGAACTGCCTGAAGAACGACAACATCATCTACATCGGCGATCTGGTCCAGAAGAGCGAGGCCGACATGCTGCGGACGCCGAACTTCGGCCGCAAATCGCTGAACGAAATCAAGGAAGTCCTGGGTCAGATGGGGCTGCATCTCGGCATGGAGATCGCCAACTGGCCGCCGGAGAACATCGAAGACCTGGCGAAGCGGCTGGAAGATCCGTTCTAGGCCTGATCGCCGGAAAGACCGGGGGCGAGAGCCCCCCAAGAACCGACAACAAACAACAAGAACCAAACGCCCCGTTGTAAAGTGCCACGCCGGGGCCAGAAATGAAGGAGCCAAACCATGCGTCACCGCCACGGATACCGGCGGCTCAACCGGACCGCCTCGCACCGCAAGGCCATGTTCGCCAACATGGCCGTGTCCCTGTTGACCCACGAGCAGATCAAGACGACCCTGCCGAAGGCCAAGGAACTCAGGAAGGTCGCCGACCGGATGATCACCCTGGGAAAGAAGGGGACCCTGCATTCCCGGCGCCAGGCCGCGTCGTTCCTGCGTGACGACGAGACCGTCAGCAAGCTGTTTTCGACCCTGGCAGAGCGCTACAAGGACCGGCCCGGCGGCTACACGCGGGTCATCAAGGCCGGCTTCCGCTACGGTGACGCGGCCCCCATGGCGCTCATCGAACTGGTCGATCGCGATCCCGACGTGAAGGGTGCCGAGGACCGGGCCCGCCACGAGGCGGAGCTGGAGGCGGCCGAGGACTTGGACGTCTAGACGGCGTCCATCCATCGCGTTCAACAAAGGCGGCCCCGGGGCCGCCTTTTTCGTTCCCGTCTTTGGGATGGATCGGCAAGGTCCGGCGTCGGGGTAGGGCGCCGGGGCTTGCAAAACGCCGTAGCGTCACCTACATTATGGGAATGAAGGAACAAAAAAGGAACATATTGAGTCGATGCCGGTTTCCGAGGGCGCCGGATGGAGGTTCGCGAATGTCCGCGGATGTCACCGGCGTGCCCGCGCATAATACCAAGCTGTAAAAAGTTTGACTCATTAAGGGACTGTTAGGCGGGGTGTGATTCAACATGGAAAACAGAGGAGTTTTTCCATGGCACGCGGCATTCCCCTACGCACAGACTTTACTTGCGACGATCTCCGGGCTTTGGCCCGTTCCTCGAAGGACGGCAAGCAGGCGCGGCGCCTTCTGGCGCTTTCATTGATCTATGATGGCGGTTCTCGTTCCGAGGCGGCGCGGCATGGCGGCGTC
>Ga0209568_1000072_pt1 | contig 35745 bp, 29 predicted proteins | sample WorMetOlspDAHAB2_FD_187406 | JGI IMG/M metagenome (GOLD analysis project Ga0209568, IMG submission 187406) | Marine gutless worms symbiont microbial communities from Max Planck institute for Marine Microbiology, Germany - Olavius sp. DAHAB.2... ...
CCACATCTCCACAGGCGCCACAACACCAACCAGGAGGTCATATCAAAAGGAATCTGGCGGCATGATCAGTGAGCGGAGTACACCTTAACCAAGCCGCCGAGCTGTCCAACGAAGTGGGACCACCTCACCCTGCCCTCGCCCCAGTGCAGAAAGTCGCTGCCTCGGAGCTCGCGGGTGAACTCGGCGGTGAAGAGAGCGCCTTGCGCCGTTTCCTGGAGCTTCTTTGCATCCGGCGCATCGGGCGCCGTAAGGATCGGCAAAACGTAGATTCCCAGCGCGAAGCCAACGGCCAACGCCGCTACGTGCGTCGTCGCCCAAAAGATCAAACGTCGCATTTTGTACCCCGCGGTCCGCCCGTAGCGGAGATACTGTACCAACGCTGCCAAGACTTCCACGACACGTTTGTCACTCGCAGGTCCTTGGCGCTGGTGGCCGCTGGGGCGAGTTCGGGGCACGGGTGTCGTGGGCGACGAATGAAGCCGGAGTCAACAGATGTGCTCACTGTGGAAAGCTGCGCGGCGGCTCCTTGGACTCCTGATCGTGGTCATCGTCCTCCCTGCGCTGCTTGCCACCCCGACAGCCGCCCAGAACCAGCCTGCCCGATTTGAGCTTCGCGTCGAGATCACATGGAGTGCGGAAACGGCACCATACGAGTTTCCCAATGATGCTCATCTCTCTCCGCTAATCGGCGTCACGCACAACAGCCGTTACGTTCTCTTCCGAGACGGCTACACCGCTACCGCGGGCCTGGAACTGGTTGCCGAGAACGGGCGCACGTCTGTGCTGAAGGCCGAGCTGGCCGAAGCCATGCGGCGTGGTCGTGTCGGGGCCGTGGTCGATGGACCGAAGTTGGACGACGTGCCTGGCGTTATGGTCGTCGAATTCGAGGCGACGCCCGAGCATCCGGCCCTCTCGTTCGTCACGATGATTGCGCCGAGCCCCGACTGGTTCACCGGGGCGGTCGATGTCGCTCTGATATCGGAAGGCGAATGGATCGAAGAGCTGGAGGTTCCCCTCTGGGCCTGGGATTGCGGGACCGACGGCGGGGACACCTACGCGGCACGAAACGACGATGTTCAGCCGCGCCAGTCGGTCCGCCTCCTCTCGGGTCCGCACTTCTTGACCCCGGATGGACTTGTCGCGGTTGGCAAGGCTCGGATCAGGCGGGTCCAGTTCTGACAGCCCATCCGCGGCCCGCCAGGAACGTCCAACGTCTCCTCCCGCCCCACACCCCGCTTGACAAATCTCCGCGCTCGGTGTCGGTTCCGCCGGCATCAGCGAGGACGGAATCCACCATGCATCCCTATCGGACCCACACCTGCGGCGAACTCAGGATGGACCATGCCGGCAGCCCGGCGCGCCTTTCGGGCTGGGTCCATCGCAAGCGCGACCACGGCAACCTGTTGTTCGTCGACCTTCGCGACCACTACGGGGTGACCCAGTGCGTGATCGACGTCTCCAGCGAGCTGTTCCCGCTGGCCGAGCGGGTGCGCCCCGAGAGCGTCGTCACGGTTACCGGCACCGTGGTGCGGCGCTCCGACGACACCATCAATCCCGGCATCGCCACCGGCGAGGTCGAGGTAACCATCGAGTCGCTGCACGTGGAGTCCATGGCCGAGACCCTGCCGATGCAGGTGTTCGGCGACGCCGACTACGGCGAGGACATGCGGCTTCGCCATCGCTATCTCGACCTCCGGCGCGAACGAATCCACGCCAACATCGTGCTGCGCTCGCAGGTGATCTCGTCGATCCGCCGGCGCATGGTCGACGCCGGTTTCGTCGAGTTCCAGACGCCGATCCTGACCGCGTCGTCGCCCGAGGGTGCGCGCGACTACCTGGTGCCGGCCCGCAACCATCCGGGCCATTTCTATGCGCTGCCGCAGGCGCCGCAGCAGTTCAAGCAGCTGCTGATGGTCTCCGGGTTCGACCGCTATTTCCAGATCGCGCCCTGTTTCCGCGACGAGGACGCCCGTGCGGACCGTTCGCCCGGCGAGTTCTACCAACTCGATTTCGAGATGGCCTTCGTCACCCAGGACGACGTGTTCGCCGCCATCGAACCGGTCCTCGCCGGCGTGTTCGAGGAATTCGGCGGCGGCCGTCCGGTGACCGCCCTGCCGTTCCCCCGCATCCCCTACGACGAGGCGATGCTGAAGTACGGGTCCGACAAGCCGGACCTGCGCAACCCCATCGAGATGTCGGACGTTACCGAGGCGTTCCGCCGTTCGGGCTTCGGATTGTTCGCCCGCAACGTCGAGAAAGGGTCCGTGGTCCGCGCCATCCCCGCCCCCGGCGCGGCGGCCATGCCGCGGAGCTTCTTCGACAAACTCAACGACTGGGCCCGCGACGAGGGCGCGGGCGGCCTCGGCTACATCGTCTTCGCCGAGGGCGAGCCGCGCGGCCCCATCGGCAAGAACCTGGAAGCCGAGCGCACCGACCAGATCCGTGCCGCCACCGGAGTCGGTGACGGCGACGCGGTGTTCTTCGTCTGCGCCAGGAAAAAGGACGCCGAGAAGTTCGCCGGCATCGCCCGCGAGCGCATCTGCGACGAATTGGAGATCCGCGAGACCGGCGTGTTCAAGTTCCTCTGGGTGGTCGACTACCCGGCCTACGAGCTCGACGAGGACACCGGCCGCATCGAATTCAGCCACAACCCGTTCTCCATGCCACAGGGCGGCCTAGAGGCCCTGGAGACGATGGACCCGCTGGAGATCAAGGCGTTCCAGTACGACATCGTCTGCAACGGTGTGGAATTGTCGTCCGGGGCGATCCGCAACCACAGCCCGGAAATCATGCTCAAGGCCTTCTCCATCGCCGGCTATTCGGAAGACGAGACAAAGACCCGCTTCGGCGGCATGTTCAACGCCTTCCGATACGGTGCGCCGCCGCATGGCGGCTGCGCGCCCGGCATCGACCGGATCGTGATGATGCTGGCCGACGAGCCCAACATCCGCGAGGTCATCGCCTTCCCGATGAACCAGCAGGCCCAGGACCTGCTGATGGGGGCGCCGGCGGAAACAACGCCCGAGCGCCTGCGCGAGCTGCACCTGCGCCTGGACCTGCCGAAGCCCAAGAAAAAGGGCGACGGCGGTTCCGCGGACGGCGGATGACGGCGCATCTTCATCACGCCCACCTGTTCGCCGCCGACATCGACGCGACGATTCGCTGGTGGACCGAGATGCTCGGTGCCGAGGTCGCCTTCGACGGACCGATGGGCGGCGCCCGCAACGTCTTCCTCCGCATCGGCGAAGGCCGTCTCCATTTGTATGACCAGCCGCTTCGGGACGCTGGGCGCGGTGCCGTCCATCACCTGGGCGTCCGCACCGACGATCTCCGCGCGCTGACCGCGCACATGGAACGGCTTGGCGCGGATTTCCCCTCCGGTATCCGCGAGTTCGGAAGTTGGCGCTACGCGATGGTCGAGGCGCCGGACGGCGTGTTGCTGGAACTCTTCGAGGTCGATGCCGAAGCCCTCGGCGGCGATGCCGGCGCGTACTTCTCCGATCAAAAACACCGTCCGTGAGTGTGCGTGCGGCCTGTGCACATGCAGCATTTCAGCTTGTAAATCACAGGAGAATATTGTATAATAATCAACAAACCTGGGGTATGCCACGTACGGCGCGTGGCCGTGATTGACCTTGGGTGCGTTCCCAGCGGACCACTGGTCCGTCTAGGGGGGGGTAAACCGATGTCTCGGAAACGAACGGCCGACTTCGCGGCCCTCGTTCACCACTTGCTGGTCGCTGAGAAGCGCCGCCCGGTGAAGGAGGTGGCGAAAGCGCTCGGCATGAAGTACGCGACCTTCTACGCCCGTATGATTGGCCGGGTGCCCTTTGATCCGGACGAGATCAACGGGTTGCTGCGTGAGGTTCCCGATCACCGACTCGTCGACTGCCTGCTCGCCGATACCCAGTACATCGCCGTTCCCCGGCCGCCGATGCGAAAGCCGGACGCGCGGGGGAACACGGGTATCGTCGAACATGCCCTGCAGTCGGCGGCCGAACCCTTCGGGATCTTGCGCGAGATGATCTTGGTGCTCGACGACGGCGGCCTCGGGCCCGATGCCCGGGAGCGGATCACGTCTCACATCCACGAAGCCGAGCGCGGCCTTGCCGCGCTGCGCTGGCGGCTCGAGCACCAACCAGCGATCTGACGACGCGCATCGTCAGCCGGACGGGCCACCGTCGCCGGCGAGAACGTCACGGATCAGCGGCACGGTGATCCGCCGCTTGGCGCGGAGCGCCGCGTCGTCGATGGCCGCGACCAGCCTGCCGGCAGCCTCGAACGACCTCTCCATCCGCGCCAGCATGTAGTCGAGGGCATCGTCATCGACGGCAAGCTGGCGGTCGGCAAACTGTTTCGCCAGGACCGCCCGGATCAGCGGATCGTCGGGCGCGCCAATCCCCACGGTGTCGACGGTGTTCAGCCGCGAGCGAAGATCGGCGAGACGCACGGCCCAGTGGGCGGGCGGGTGTTCGGCGGTCAACAGCATCCGCCGGCTGGTTTCGGCAACCGTGTTGTATAGATGAAGCAGCGACTGGTCGCCGCTGCCGTCGAGAAACCGGGGCGCATCGTCGAGGACACAGGCCGGAGCATCACGCAGAAGCACGCGCGGATCGGCATCGGCGAGGTCCGCGGGCTCCAGGCGGCGCGCGCCGCTGCGCGCGATGAAGACTTCGGCGAGATGGGTCTTGCCGCAGCCTTTGGGTCCCCAGATCGCCAGTGCCGGAGACGGCCAATCGGGCCACCGGTCGAGCCACACGACGGCTTCGCGGTTGTTGGTCGCGACGAGGAAATCCTCGCCCGACAGGGAAGGCCGAAAAGGAAAGTGCAGGGCAAGCTGCGACGCCGGGTTCACGGGTTGTCGGCCCCGACGCCTTCTTCATCGCCGCCGCCCTCCCGGACGCCATAGAGGGCGCTGGTCCGATATCGGGAAACGGCGAATCGGACGACGACCCCGATCACCGCCGCCGCCGGAAGGGCGAGGAGGATGCCGACGAAACCGAACAGGACGCCGCCGGCCATCAACGCGAACAGCACCCAGACGGGATGCAGGCCGACGCGGTCGCCGACCAGATTGGGAGTCAGCACAAACCCCTCGAGCACCTGGCCGGTGACGAACACGGCCGCCACCAGGACGATGGGCACCCAGTCGGAGAACTGGGCGAAGGCGATGCCGATGCCGACGCCGAACCCGATCGCCGTGCCGAGGTATGGTATGAACGAGATCAGCCCGGCGCCCAGCCCGACCAAGAGTCCGAAATCGAGGCCGATGACGGTCAATCCGACGGCGTAGGCAGCGCCGAGGACCAGGCAGACGGTGGACTGGCCGCGGACGAACCCGGCGAGCCGGGTGTCCACTTCGCGCACCTGCTCGCGGATGGTGTCGGCGGCTTCGACCGGCAACAGCCCGTCGATCCAGGCGATGATGCGGTCCCAATCGCGGAGCAGGTAGAAGGCGACCAGCGGCGTGATGACCACCAGCGACACGGCATTGAAGATGGCGACACCGCCGCTGACGATGCCGCCGAGCGCGCGGCCAAGCCACTTCACCACGTCACCGGCATAGGCGCTCGCCGCCGATCGGATGTCCTCGACCTGTTGGGGTGTCAGTTCTGCCTGAAGCTGCGCCAGGAGCGGCTCGATCGCCCCCCGTGCCGCCTCCACGTAACCGGGCAGCCGTGAGGCGAAACCGGCCACCTGGGCATGCAGCACCGGAATGAGAACCACCAGCAGGACGATGGCGGCGACGAAGAACGCCGCCAGAATCAACAGCGTCGCCAAGGTGCGCGAACACCCTCGCTCCTCCAGTCGATCGGCCAGCGGATCGAGGAAATAGGCCACTGCCATGCCGGCGATGAACGGCGTCAGCACGCCCCGCAGCAGCCAGAGCAGCAACAAGCCGCCGGCACCGACGGCGAACCACAACACCAATTTCCGTTCAGCAGTCACCGCCCCCCCCCCTACGAGTCGTCGGGCCTGGAGCCGACGGCAAGACCGAGCGTCCAATCGCCGTTCTGTTCGGAGAGGATGAGGTCGGCCTGGGCCAGTGCCAGGGAGAGCTGGTCGACATCGCCGAGGTAGTGGAGGTTCAGCCGCGCTTCGTCACGCGACAGCAGCACCAGATCGAACCGCCTCACCACCGCCACCCGGCCAAGGCGCGAGCGGACGGCCAGCCAGTCCCCGAGGCCGCCGATGGGCACGGCAACGGCGGTCACCCCCGGACGGCCGAACTGCATCAGGTTGTCCCGCTTCCACTCGTCCTCGATCGCCGCGGCCAGCGCCGTCGCCGCCCGCGCCAAGATTGTGTCGGTCGACTCCCCCTCGGCCGAGCGGAACGTGTCGGCCGTGGTGTGCTCCGGGCCGGCCGGCGAATACCGGGCCAGCAGGACTTCGAGGAGCGGGCGCCCGCCGTCCGGATCAAGGCCGAGAATGGCATGGGCAACCAGCACGTCTCCGGTCCCATAACGCCGCGCCAGGGCGTCCAGCCGTTGCCGGTCGCCGGCGACCGCCTGTTCGACGCCGATGGCGGCGATGTCGGCGAGGTCGCCGACGGGCAGCACCAGCGGAACCAGGCCCTCGACCACCGGCCGGGTCCGCCATGCCGCCCGCCACGGATTCGGATCGTCCCACAACACCAACGCACCGGCGGCCTCGTAGGCGGGCAGCACCAGCACCGGTTTCGATGGCGTCTCGGCGAACGGCACCCCGTAGTCGATGAGCAGGTTCCTCACCTCCTCGGCGTTGAACCGGTAGTTCAGGGTCGCCAGGTAGCGGACGGCCGACGTTTTCTCCTCGGCGACGGCGAAATCCCGGACCAGCAGCGCCCTGTCCTCGCTGTTCAGGTCGGGCAGGTAGTCCCGGTCCTCGCTCAGCGTCATCCGCTCGAACAGCCGCTCGAGCGCCAACTTCTCGCCGATGGCAAGCGCTTCCTCGCGTGCCGCGGCCGCGGTTTCGGCAGTAACGTCGACAGCGACGCCGCGGACCTCGAACACCTCGCTGTCCTGCGCCACGGCCGGAGGCACCGCAACCACGGCGAGAACCGCCACGGCGCAGGCCCAGGCCTGGGGCCGGAACGTTCGCCGACGGCGATCGGTCATTGCATGGCGTCCCGGATTAAGTATCTTCGGCCCGCGACGGGCGGGTCACTGTACCACGATGCTCGGGGGGAGGAAGGCATTAGCGGCCTCGATTACAAGGGCGCGGGCGTCGACATCGACGCCGGTGCAGCGCTGGTGGAGGCGATCAAGCCGCTGGCCGGCGCGACGGCCCGCCCGGGTGTGCTGGAAGGTCTCGGCGGCTTTGGCGCGCTGTTCGATCCGCGCGCCGCGGGATATGAAGACCCGATCCTCGTCGCCGCCACCGACGGGGTCGGCACCAAGCTGAGAGTCGCCGTCGCGGTCGGACGCCACGACACCGTCGGCATCGATCTTGTTGCCATGTGCGTCAACGATCTCGTCGTCCAAGGTGCGGAGCCACTGTTCTTTCTCGACTACTTCGCCACCGGTCGGCTCGACGTCGCCGCCGCGCGGGATGTCGTTACCGGCATCGCCGAGGGCTGCCGCCAGGCCGGCTGCGCGCTGATCGGCGGCGAGACGGCCGAGATGCCGGGAATGTACGCGGTCGGCGACTACGATCTCGCCGGGTTCGCCGTCGGCGCCGTCGAGCGCGGGGGCATTCTCACCGGCGCGGATGCCGCGGTGGGAGACATCGTCCTTGGCCTGGCGTCGAGCGGCCTGCATTCCAACGGTTTCTCGTTGGCCCGCCGCGTTGTCGAGGTGGAGGGCTTGGACTACCACGGGCCGGCCCCGTTCGATCCGGCCACGCCGCTCGGCGACGCGCTGCTGGAGCCGACCCGCATCTACGTGCGGAGTTGTCTCGCGGCGATTCGCGCCGGTGGCGTCCGGGGACTGGCCCACATCACCGGCGGCGGACTGGCGGACAACCTGCCGCGCGTGCTGCCGGACGACCTCGCCGCCGAGATCGACGCGACGACCTGGACGTTGCCGCCCGTGTTCGGCTGGCTGGCGAAGGCCGGGAGCATCGCTCCCGGCGAGATGGCGCGGATCTTCAACTGCGGGATCGGCATGGTGGTGATCGCCGCAGCGGATCAGGCCGATTCCGTCGCCGCGATCCTCGGTAGCGAGGGCGAGACGGTGGTCCGAATTGGCCGCCTGGTACCGCGGGCGGCGGGTGACGCGGTGATCCTCTCGGGCGCGGAGGCGGCATGGCAAAGCTGAAGATCGCGGTCCTGATCTCGGGACGCGGCAGCAATCTGCAGTCGCTGATCGATGCCTGCGCCGACGAGACCTACCCGGCCCAGATCGTGCTGGTGATCTCCAACGTGCCCGACGTCATGGGCTTGGAACGCGCTGCGAAAGCAGGGATTCCGACAACCGTTGTCGACCACACCGCCTTTGAGGACCGCGGCCCCTTCGAGGACGCGATGAACGACGCGCTGAAGCAGGCGGGTGCCGAGCTTGTCTGCCTCGCCGGATTCATGCGGTTGCTGACCGACTCTTTCGTCGACCGCTGGCGGGACCGGCTGATCAACATCCATCCGTCCCTGCTGCCGGCGTTTCGCGGCCTTCACATCCACGAACGGGTGATCGAGTACGGCGCCCGGTTCACCGGTTGCACCGTGCACTATGTGCGCCCGGCCATGGACGACGGTCCGATCATCGTCCAGGCGGCGGTGCCGGTGCTCGCCGGCGACGACGCCGATACGCTGGCCGACCGCGTGCTCGCCCAGGAGCACGTCATCTATCCCCTGGCGGTCCGGCTGATCGCCGAATCGCGGGTCCGCGTTGCCCAGGAACAGGTCATCATCGATCACGCCGAAGCCCTCGGCGAGCGGATGGTCAATCCGAAGCCGGACTAGGACCCTTCGCGGTACTCAACGAGCGTCAATTCGTTGCCGTCGGGATCGCTGACGTGGGCGAGCACGCCACCCCACGGCTGTACTTCGGGGGGCGCGGAGACGAGCACGCCTCTCTCCGTCAGGGCGGCGCAGGCGGCTTCGGCATCTTCGACGGTGAACGAGAAGCCGGCGAACCGGCCGACCAGCTCGGCGGCCTCCGGATCGTCGGGATCGACCTCCTCGACCAGCAACCGGGCTTGCCCAGTGTCATATTGGGCAACACCGCCGCCGGCGAAGATCTCGGCAAGACCCAGCGCGCCGGCGTAGAACCGGCGCGCTTCTGTCAGATCGCGGGTGAAGACGCGGACGGCCTCGATTGCCCCGATGACCGGAGCGGGCCGGTCCGCGACCACGCGTCAGCCGACGATGTCGACGTCTGAGAAGAAGAACTTGATCTCCTGGGCCGCCGTCTCGGGCGCGTCGGACCCATGCACGGAGTTCTTCTCCACATCGACGCCGAAGGCCTTGCGGATGGTGCCTTCGTCGGCGTTGGCCGGATTGGTGGCGCCCATGATCTCGCGGTTGCGGGTGATCGCACTCTCGCCTTCCAGCACCTGGACGACGACCGGTCCAGAGGTCATGTACTCGCAGAGCTCGCCGTAGAACGCCCGCTCCTTGTGAACGGCGTAGAAGGCCCCGGCCTGTTCCTTGGACAGCCATATCCGGCGTTGGGCGACGATGCGGAGTCCGCCGTCTTCGAAAAATGCGTTGATCTTGCCGGTGATGTTCCGCGCCGTGGCATCCGGCTTGATGATGGACAGAGTCCGTTCGACGGCCATCCCCAAGTCCCTCCTTGGTATTTGTCTCGATGAAACCCGCGCAATTGCGATGGGCGCGTCCGCCCCGCGGCCCGGCGGAACGGCCAGCGCCACCCCCTGGGCGGAGCCCGCGCCTTATAGACTCAACGCCCCACCCTGGCAACCCGAGGATGGGCAGCGCCTAGTCGCAGTTGGGAAAAAAAGGGGCCGGCGAAAGCCGGCCCGAGTTGGTGCTCTTGAGGGAAGGGAGAACTCCGGATGTGAAGTCCATCCACGGGCGAATGTGCCTAAATTGTGGCGAACGCGATGTGATGGGGATCACAACGGCAAAAAAAATTTCCGGAATCGCGCCGTCGTCATCATTTTCCGCCGTTTTCGGCCCCTGAAACCGGCGATTTCGAACCCGAATGCGCTCGTGAGCAATTCGGTGTACACGGACGGCCATGTTGCACGTCAACGACCTCGTCTTTCGGATCGGCGGCCGGACCCTGTTCGACGGCGCCACCGTCGCCGTGCCCGATGGCCACAAGGCCGGGCTGGTCGGCCGCAATGGCGCCGGCAAGACCACGTTCTTCCGCATCGTCGCCGGCGAATTGCCGGTAGACGGCGGGTCGGTCCGCGTGCGACGGGGCGCGCGCATCGGTACCGTCGCCCAGGAGGCTCCCGGCGGACCGGCAAGCCTTCTCGATACCGTGCTCGCCGCCGATACCGAGCGGGCGGCCCTGCTCGACGCGGCCGAAACCGAAACCGACGGCCACCGCCTCGCCGAGATCCATACCCGGCTCGCCGACATCGACGCCCACGCGGCGCCGTCGCGGGCGGCGACGATCCTCGCCGGGCTCGGCTTCGATGCCGAGGCGCAGGCCCGCCCGTGCTCGTCCTTCTCGGGGGGCTGGCGCATGCGGGTGGCGCTGGCGGCGGCGCTGTTCGCCCGGCCCGACCTGCTGTTGCTCGACGAGCCGACCAACCACCTCGATCTGGAGGCGGCGCTGTGGCTGGAGGGGTATCTCACCTCGTGGCGCGGAACGCTGATGGTGATCAGCCACGACCGCGACCTGCTGAACCGGGTGGTCGGCGAGATCATCCACCTGGAAGACGGCCGGCTGACTCGGTACACGGGCGGCTATGACCGGTTCGAGCGGACACGGCGCGAGCGCCTTGAGGTCCAGGGACGCCTGCGCGACCGCCAGATCGCCGAACGCAAGCGCATCCAGGCCTTCGTCGACCGCTTCCGCGCCAAGGCGACCAAGGCCCGCCAGGCGCAGAGCCGCATCAAGCTCTTGGAGCGCATGGAACCGGTGGCGGCGGTCATCGAGGAGGCGACGCCGTCGTTCGCCTTCCCTGCCCCCAATACACTCCCGCCGCCGCTCGTCGTGCTCGACCGCGCCAAGGCCGGCTACGGGCCCGAACGGCCGGTGCTCAACGACGTCAGCCTGCGCATCGACATGGACGACCGCATCGCCCTGATCGGCGCCAACGGCAACGGCAAGTCCACCCTTGCCAAGGTGCTGGCCGGGAGGCTCAAGCTCCAGGACGGCACCATCACCCGCGCCCGGGGATTGAGGATCGGCTATTTCGCCCAGCATCAGGCCGACGAGCTGGACCTCGCCGCCAGTCCCTACGACCACGTCGCCCGCGCCCGCGACGCGTGGCCGCCCGCCCGCATCCGCGCCCACCTCGGCGGATTCGGCTTTGGCGCCGACAAGGCCGACAACCGGGTCGCGACGCTGTCCGGCGGTGAGAAAGCGCGTCTCCTGTTCGCGCTGATGAGCCTGGATGCGCCGCATCTGCTGATGCTCGACGAGCCGGTGAACCACCTCGACATTGATGCTCGTGAGGCCCTGGCCCAGGCGCTGAACGCCTACGATGGCGCCGTCGTCTTGGTCAGCCATGACGTCCATCTCGTCGACGCCGTCTGTGACCGGCTGTGGCTGGTCGCCGATGGCGGCTGCGCGCCCTTCGACGGCGACCTCGGCGACTACCGGTCGTTGCTCCTCGACGAGCGCCGGGCGACGAAGCGCATCGACCGGGCATCGAACGGCGGAGAACGCAAGCAGGCCCGGCGCGACCGGGCCGCAGCAAGGGCCGAGACCGCAGCCTTGCGCACCGCCGCCCGCGACGCCGAACGGCGGCTCGACGCCTTGCACGCGGACAAGCACGACATCGAGACGGCGCTTGCCGATCCGGCGCTCTATGCCGGCGATCCGGCGCGGATGACCGAGCTTCAGCGCCGGCTTGCCGAGATCGGACGGGCGCTTGACGAGACCGAACAGGCTTGGCTCGCCGCCCACGAGGCGTTGGAGGACGCCGGATGACCCCGTCCGCCCTCTTTGATGCCGCCGGCACGGAACACAGGCCCACCGGCGACGGCGTCCGCATCGTCAGCCTCGTGCCCAGCATCACCGAACTGCTGTTCGACCTCGGGCTGGACGGCGCCTTGGTCGGGCGGACGGCGTTCTGCGTCCACCCGGCCGACCGGATCAAGAGCGTGCGCAGCGTCGGCGGCACCAAGCAGGTGAATTTCGAGAAGCTGCGGCGGGCCGCGCCGACCCACGTCATCGTCAACATCGACGAGACCCCCCGTGACCTCGCCGAGGAAATCGCCGGGATGGGAATCACGGTGGTCGTCACCCATCCCATCGAGGTGCGCGACAATATCGCGCTGTACCGGCTGATCGGCGGGCTGTTCGGCCGCGAAGCGGAAGCGGAAGCCCTCGTTTCTCGGTTCGAAGATACCTATGCCGAGGTGCAGCGGGCGGCGGAGGCTCTCCCCGATCGGCGGGTGCTCTATCTGATCTGGAAGGAGCCGTGGATGACGGTGTCGGCAGACACCTACATCGCCCGCATGCTGGCGCTCATCCGCTGGACGACAGTCGGGCATGATCCGGACGTCCGCTATCCAGCCATCGAATTGAGCGATGCGGTCCTGGACGGCACCGACCTCGTGCTGTTTTCGTCGGAGCCGTTCCCGTTCACCGACCGCCACATTGCCGATTTCGCCGAAGCCTTTCCTGGCCATGCGGCCAAGGCTCATCTGATCGATGCGCAGATGACGTCGTGGTACGGGAGCCGCGCGATCGCCGGGCTCGGCTACCTCGGTGCGTTGGCGACGGCCTGGAGTTGAGTGAGGCGGTCCACCGCCTCGGGGGGCAGGATCGAGCTCTCCCACAGCGTCGCCTCCGCGCCCCAGGCGGCGCCGGTTTCCAACGCTTCCTTCATCTCGGCACCCGAAACCAGAGCGTGGACGAGGCCGGCGGCGAACGAATCCCCCGCTCCCGTGGTGTCGACGGGTTTAACCCGGGGTGCCGGTACGTAGATGGTGTCGTCGCGGCTGTAGGCCGTTACTCCGTTGGCACCGTGGGTGACGATCATCCACTCGAGCCGGTCGCCGGCGATCCGCCGGCCGGCATCGAGCGGCGAATCAAGGACCTCCGGCCCGACGTCCGTATCGGAGGCGACGAGGATATGCGCCGGACGGCAGCCCGGCTCGCTCGGCGGCACATGGGCGACGATCAGGCATTCCCCCGCCTTTTCCGACAACTGCTGGGCGAGGTCGAGCCTGCGGCTGCGCACATAGACGCAGTCGACGGGAACGTCGAGGCGGCGGTCTTTCGGGTCCTCGCCGCGGGTGCGGGCGACGTTGACGATGGTCCGCTCGCCATTGCCGTTGACCAGGATGATCGACCGCGTCGACGGGTGGTTGATGCGGACGATTCGCGAGGTATCGACGCCGGTCGACGCCAGTTCGGCGATCAGCTCGTCGCCGAGCTCGTCGGTACCGAGCGCACCGATCACCTTCACCGCATGTCCGGCGTAGGCCAGCGGCACGGCCGTGCACGACGCCCCGCCACCCAGCCGCGGGCCGCGCCACGTACCCTCCAGGTGAGTTCCTTCGCGGACGCGCTCGTGCATCTTCACGACGTCGTCGCGCGCCACGGACCCGATCACCAGGATTCGCGCCATGCGGTCTTCATCCCCTGCCCCTTCGCTGGTGCACAAACTAGCGCCCTCGTCGCCGAAGAGCCACGGGAATCGTCGCCAAATCGTTGGCGCACGGTCAACGGTCGGCTAAGGTCCGGCGGAAACGCCAGGGATTCCGCGCCATGCCATTGACAGATGGGCCGTTTCAGACCGCGGCGCGGCTGGCGCTGTTTTATGCCGCGTTTTTCGTCGTCATCGGGATTCTGCTGCCGTTCTGGCCGGTTTGGCTCGAGGCCAGGGGACTCGACGCCGAAGAGATCGGCGTGCTGCTGGCCATCAGCGTGGGCGCCAAGGTGGTCAGCAACCCGATCGTTGCCCACCTCGCCGACCGCCGCGGCGAGCGCCGGCGGCTGATGGCGGTGCTGGCGATCGCCGCCTTCGCCTCGTTCGTCCTGTTTTCGTTCGCTGAGGGGTTCTGGCCGCTGCTGGCCGTCAGCCTGCTGTTCTACCTCGCTTGGCCGCCGATCATGCCTCTGGGCGAAAGCCTGACCATGCTCGCCGCCCGCGATCGCGGCATCGACTATGGCCGGGTGCGCCTTTGGGGGTCGCTGGCGTTCATCGCCGCGTCAGTTGGTGGCGGCTGGGCGCTGGTCGGCCAGCCGGCGGGAATGATCTACTGGATGGCTTTGGGCGCGGTTGCCGTGGCGGTGATGGCCTGCGCCCAGGTCCCGGACCTGCGAACAGACCGTTCGGCGGGGGTGCGGTTGCCGGTGATCCAGGTGCTGCGCGATCCCCGGTTCCTGCTGTTCATCGTCGCCGCGACGCTCGTGCAGGGATCCCATGCCGTCTACTACGCCTTCGGCACCCTTCACTGGCAATCTGCCGGCTACTCGGAAGACGTCATCGGCGGCCTGTGGGCCGAGGGTGTGATCGCCGAGGTCATCCTGCTGGCCCTCGGCGCTGGCCTGATCCGGCGGATCGGCGCTGAGCGGCTGCTGATGCTGGGCGGCATTGCCGCGGCGGTTCGCTGGACGGCAACCGGATTGACCGATGCGCTGCCCGTGCTCATCACCGTACAGGTCTTGCACGCCTTCACCTTCGGCGCGGCACATCTGGCCGCGGTGCACTACATCACCCGAACCGTGGCGCCGGCGCTGTCGGCGACGGCCCAGAGCCTCTACGCAGCGCTGGTCATGGGCCTTGGCATGGGGATCACGCTCTACGCCGCCGGCCACCTCTACGCCGAATTGGCCGGATACGCCTACCTCACCATGGGAGCCATGGGACTTCTGGGCGTCCTCGCCTCCTGGCGGCTAATCCGGATGCCGGCGGCCAGCACCGCCCCCGTTGCGGTATCATTGAGCGCGCTACGGGGTAATGAGGCCGACAGCGGAGACGAGGACGAGACCGATGCGCCGGGCCACACGGTGGGGACTGTGCTTGATCCTGGCGGTGCTGGCGCTTCCCGGGCTATCGGCGGCGCAGGGCGCCGGTCCCGAGGATCCGAAGGTGGTTTTCGTCGCCCCCGCCCGGATCGACGAGTTCGTCGACCGCATCGAAGCCCTGGGAACGACGCGGGCGAACGAGAGCGTCGACGTCACCGCCAACATCACCGAGAAGGTCATCGAAATCCGCTTCGACGACGGGCAGACGGTGACCGCCGGCGATGTCCTCGTCGTCCTCGACTCGGCCGAGGAGCGGGCCGACCTGCAGTCGGCCGAGGCGGTGCTCGCCGAGAAGCGCCTGGCCTTCGAGCGCGCCCAGGAACTGGAAAGCCGCAAGTTCGCGGCGACGGCGCAACTCGACGAACGGCGCGCCGCCCTGCGGCAGGCCGAAGCCGACATCGCGATGATCCGCTCGCGCATTGCCGACCGCGTTATCCGGGCGCCGTTCGGCGGGGTTGTCGGCCTTCGCGACGTCAGCGTCGGCGCGCTAATCGAGCCCGGCGACCGGATCACCACTCTCGACGACACCAGCATCGTCAAGCTCGACTTCTCGGTGCCGTCGAGCTACCTGGCGGCGCTGAAACGGGGACTACCGATCATCGCCCGCTCGGCGAGCTTTCCGGGCCGGGTGTTCGAGGGCGAAGTCAAAAGCATCGACTCGCGCATCGACCCGGTGACCCGGTCGGTGATCGCCCGCGCCACGTTGGCCAACGACGACGGCGCCTTGCGGCCGGGGCTGTTGATGACCGTCGAGATGTTGAAGACCCCGCGCCGGGCGGTCGTCGTCCCCGAATCCGCCCTGGTCTCGCGGGGCCGCACGCATCTGGTCTACGTGGTCGATGAAACCGGCGGCAACGTGGTCGCCGGCCGCGAAGTCGAGATCGGCGCCCGACGGCCCGGCGAAGTCGAGATCGTCGGTGGTCTGTCGCCGGGCGAAATGGTCATCGTCCAGGGAGGCTTCCGCGTGCGGCCGGGGCAGGAGGTGATTCCCCGCCCCTTCGGGTCCGCCCCGTCGGCGCCGAGATCCTGATCATGCTGCTCTCCGACGTCTCGGTCACCCGCCCGGTGTTCGCCACGGTGATCAGCCTGTTGTTGGTCGCCTTCGGACTGGTCGCCTTCGACCGCTTGCCGTTGCGAGAGTACCCCGCCATCGATCCGCCGATCATCTCCATCATCACCGACTATCCCGGCGTCGCCGCGGGAATCGTCGAAACCCGCATCACCGAGGTCATCGAGGACCGGGTCGCCGGGATCGCCGGGATCAAGTACATCCGCTCGATCAGTCAGGCGGGACGGTCGCGGATTGTCATGGAGTTCACCACCGGCAGGGACATCGAAGACGCCGCCAACGATGTCCGCGACCGTGTGTCCAGGATTGTCGACTCGCTGCCGGAAGAAGCCGACGCGCCGGAGATCCGAAAGGCCGACTCGGACGAACGCGTCATCATGTGGCTGCACCTGACCAGCGACCGCCTGTCCGTCCTGGAACTGACCGACTATGCCCGGCGGTATGTCACCGACCGGTTCTCGGCCCTCGACGGCGTCGCCCGAGTGCGGGTCGGCGGAGGCCTGAACACGGCGATGAAGGTTTGGCTGGACCGCACCGCGCTCGCGGCCCGCGGCTTGACGGTCAACGACGTCGAGGACGCGCTACGGGCCGACAACGTCGAACTGCCGGCGGGGAGCATCGAATCCGTCGACCGGCAATTCTCGGTCCGCGTCGACCGCACCTTTCGCACCGCCGATGATTTCCGCCGCCTCGTCCTGGCCCGCGGCGAGGGGGGCTATCTCGTGCGCCTCGGTGACGTTGCCCGCGTCGAAAAGGGCCCCGTCGACGACCGCACCTTCTTCCGCGGCAACGGCATTCCCATGGTCGGCATAGGCATCATCAAGCAGTCGACGGCCAACACCCTCGAGGTCGCAGAAGCCGCGCGGAACGAGGCGGCGCGCCTGAACACCACCCTGCCACAGGGCATGCAGATCGAGCAGAGTTTCGATTCCAGCGTGTTCGTCCAGAAAGCGATCAGCGAGGTGTACCGCACGCTGGGCATTGCGACCGCGCTGGTCGTCCTGGTGATGCTGCTGTTCCTGGGGTCGGTCCGGGCGATGATCGTGCCGGCGGTAACCGTGCCGATCTCGCTGATCGCCACCTCCATCGTGCTGTGGGCGTTGGGGTTTTCCGTCAACCTGCTGACGTTGCTCGCCCTGGTCATCGCCATCGGTCTGGTTGTCGACGACGGAATCGTCGTCGTCGAGAACATCCACCGCCGGATCGATCAGGGCGAAACGCCCCTCGTTGCCGCGTTCAACGGCACCCGGGAGGTCGGTTTCGCCGTCATCGCGACGACCCTGGCGCTGCTCGCGGTGTTCGTGCCGATCGCCTTCGTCGAAGGCGACATCGGTCGCCTGTTTACCGAGTTCGCCCTGACCATGGCCGCGGCTGTCGCGTTTTCCAGCCTCGTCGCCCTGACGCTCTCGCCGGTGATCGCATCCAAGGTCCTACGCCACAGGGCCCATGGCGGGAATGCTTTTCGGCGCGGTGTCGGCGCGGCGGTCAGGGCGTCGCAGCGGGGCTATCGCCGCGCCCTCGGCTTCGCCCTCGGCCGACCGCTGTTCGTCGGGTTGGCGTTCGTCGCGATCTTCGCCGGTGCCGCTTGGATGTTCGAGAACATCCCGACCGAATACACGCCGAAGGAAGACCGCGGGGCGTTCTTCGTCGTCGTCACCGGGCCGGAGGGGGCGTCGTTCGACCACATGGCCGGCTACATGACCGAGATTGAGCGCCGGCTGACGCCGATGGTCGAATCCGGGGAGGTCACCAGGCTCCTGGTCAGGACGCCCAGGGGATTCGGCAACTTCGCATCGTTCAACACCGGCATCGTCATTCTGGTTCTGGCCGATTGGGCGGACCGCCGATCGGGGTGGGAGATGATGGACGATGCCCGCGCCCAGGTTCGTGATCTGCCGGGGGTGAATGCCTATCTGGTCATGCGCCGTGGATTCGGACCGGGAACCCAAAAGCCGGTCCAGTTCGTCGTCGGCGGCAGCTCCTACGAAGACCTCGCGGCGTGGCGCGACATCCTGCGGGACAAGATCGAAGCCGGCGATTCGGGCCTGGAGGGTGTGTGGTTCGACTACAACGAGACCAAGCCGCAGGTTCGGGTCGCCATTGACCGCGATCGTGCCGGCGACCTCGGCGTCAACGTCGGCAACATCGGACGCACGCTGGAGACGATTCTCGGATCGCGCCGCGTGACGACGTTCATCGACGGCGGCGAGGAATACGACATCGTCGTCGAGGGAGAACGGGACGCCCAGCGCACGCCGAGCAACATCGAGAACATTTACGTGCGGTCCGATCGCAGCGGTGCGCTGGTGCCTCTGGCCAATCTGGTGGTCATCGGCGAAGAAGCGACGGCGCGCGTCCTCCACCGCTACAACCGGGTCCGGGCCCTCACCCTCACCGCCAACCTGTCCGAGGGCACGTCCCTGGGCGAAGGCCTGGACTACCTGGAGGGACTGGTGCGGGCGCACCTGCCACCCTCCGCGGTCATCGACTACAAAGGCGAGTCCTTGGACTTCAAGACTGCCGGCGGCTCGGTGACGTTCGTGTTCGTCCTCGGCATCGTCGTCGTCTTCCTCGTGCTCGCCGCACAGTTCGAATCCTTCGTCCACCCGCTGGTGATCATGCTGACCGTACCGCTGGCCATGGCCGGTGCCTTGCTTGGTCTCTATCTCACCGACGCGACGCTCAACCTTTACAGCCAGATCGGGCTGATCATGCTGGTCGGGTTGGCGGCCAAGAACGGCATTCTGATCGTCGAGTTCGCCAACCAGCTCCGCGACCGCGGGACCCCGTTCAAGGACGCCATCGTCGAGGCGGCGGTGGTGCGTCTGCGCCCCATCGTGATGACCGGCATCACCACGGCGGCTGGTTCGGTTCCGCTGATTCTCGCCACCGGCGCCGGGTCCGAGACCCGCATCGTCATCGGCACCGTGGTGTTCTCGGGCGTGATCGCGGCGACGCTGTTCACCCTGTTCGTCGTGCCCGCGGCTTATTCGCTGATCGCCTGGGGCACCGGCTCACCCGGCGATGTCCGCCGCCGCCTCGACGTCGAACGCGACGGGGGCGGCGCGCCGCGTGAACGGGAACGGTCGGCGGCCGAGTAGTCCGTGCGTCAGCGGCGGCGCTCGGAGGCGAGGACGACTTCGACGATTGCCTCGCCGACAAAGGTGGCGTGTTCGCGGCGCGTCAGCAGGCTGGTGTGGCTGGCGCCCGGCACACGCTCCAGGACGCTCCGCGACGACAGCAGCTGCAGATCGCGCTGGAGGATATGCCACAGCGGATTGTCGCCGGTGCGGCCCTCGTCGGCGCCGAGCACGAGCAGGGGCGTATCGCCGAGGGTCCGTGCCTTCTGGGCCTGACGGACGGTTCGCCGCAACGCATTGAGTTCGGCGCGGGCGCCGCGCAGATGGCGGTGCCAGGCCAGCATCTTTTCCGCCTCATAGCGCTGGCGGACCGGCAGGCCATCGGTCAGCTCGGAAAACGACCCGGCCGGACGGCTGATCCCTGAGCGGGCGAACACCGGGGCGATGGCGGTCAGCGCAGTCCGCACGAAGCCACCGGCGAAATGGAACTGATCGGGATGGGCACCGTCCAACAACACCACACCGGCGACGTCCTCCGGGAACAGGTCGGCGAAGACGCGGACGAACAGTCCGCCGAGCGAGTGACCGACAAGAATGAACGGCCCACGTTCGTTGGTGATCTCGAGCATATGCCGCAGTTCGCGGGCGATGGTGACGCCGTCGCGAGGTCCGGGCCGCGGATCGCTCCACGCCAATCCGGCGCGGTCATAGCTCACCACGCGGGTCTGGGTCGCCACCTCGGCCCGAACCCACGCCCAGGTGCTGCTGACGCCGTAGGCGCCGCCTTCCAGAACCACGGTCGGTGCCCGGCCCCGGTCGCCGTCGGCCAGCACGTGCAGCGCGCCCGAGCCGAAGGGAACTTCGTCGCCGGGCGCCGGGTATGGCGGCAGTTCGTCGCCATCCTCGCGGCGGTCGATGACCGGCGATCCGTTGGCCATGGCGGTCAGAGACGCCCCGGCCGCCGCCAGGCCATGGCGGAGCAGGTTCAACGACCCTCCTCCCATCCGGCCCAGCTGCCAGCGGCTGGCCAGGGCGTCAGGTTCGCTCCGCCGATTCCGATCGAACTCAATCTTCATGGGGTCCCAGTCCGCAGGTCGGCACGTCCGCCGCAGTGATCAGGAAAATATGGCGAAATCAGGGCTTCGCCCGAAGCATCGGTTTTTCGCCGTTTGCGTGCCGTTGCGCCGCTCTTTTAACGGTCAGGACTGTCCGATTGAAGGGCGAATCGTCTACCAAGAACGACTCGATCAGGCCTTGCGTTCCCAATTGCCGCGTTCGGTCTGCTGCCAGTAGGTGAGGTCGTGGCCGGCGGCTTTTCGCTCGGTCCATCGGTTCCGTGCCGCTGTCACCGCCGCCTCATCGTTGCCGTCGAACAGGTCGAAGCAGCGCTCGAAGGTGGACAACTCTCCCGAGTCGGCGCCGTCGCAGAGAAACAGGAACGTCGCGCCGTTGGGGTTCTCGTCCCGCGCCGTCAGCCAGACGGGCTGGCGGTCGGCGTTGCCGTCCTTGGCCGTGCCGTGTGGCAACCAGGCGTCCTGATGGTAGGTCCACAGATGGCCGGCGAGGGCCTCGGCGCGGGCGTCGGAGCCGGCAAGGACGACCGCCCGCTTGCCGGCGTCCAGTGTTTTCTCCAGCAGCTTCGGCAGCACCGTTTCCAGGGTCGCCCGCTGCAGGTGGTAGAACGCAACCTCGGTCATCGGTCCCGCGCCCGCCGCGGTCACTTGCTTTCGTAGTGATCGGCGACGAAGCGGTCGAGGAGGCGCACGCCGTAGGCGGTGCCGCCCTTCGGCACGGTCGGCTTGTCGGCCTTGGACCAGGCGACGCCGGCGATGTCCAGGTGCGCCCACGGCACGTCGCCGACGAACCGCTTGAGGAACTGGGCGGCGGTGATGCTGCCGGCACCGCGGTTGCCGATATTCTTCATGTCGGCGGCGTCGGACTTGATGAGCTTGTCGTAGGCCTCGCCGAGCGGCATCCGCCACAACAGCTCGCCCACCGAGTCGCCAGCCGCGAACAACCGTTCGGCCAACTCGTCGTTGTTGGAGAACAGCCCAGCGCGCTCGTTGCCGAGGCTGATGATGATGGCGCCGGTCAGCGTTGCCAGATCGACCATCAGCCGCGGCTTGAACCGGTCCTTGCAGTACCAGAGGGCATCGGCCAGGACCAGCCGTCCCTCGGCATCGGTGTTGAGCACCTCGATGGTCTGGCCGGACAGGGACGTGACAATGTCGCCGGGGCGCTGCGCCTTGCCCGACGGCATGTTTTCGACCAGGCCGACAATGCCGACCGCGTCGACCTTCGCCTTGCGCCCGGCCAGCGCCTTCATCAGCCCGATGACGACGCCGGCGCCGCCCATATCCCACTTCATGTCCTCCATGCCGGCGGACGGCTTGATGGAGATGCCGCCGGTATCGAAGGTGACGCCCTTGCCGATGAACGCGAGGGGGCCGTCGCCCTTGCCCGCCTTGCCTTTCTTGGCGCCCTTAGCCTTTGCCTTGCCGGTCCCCGAGGCGCCGTTCCACTGCATCACCACGAGCTGGGATTCGCGGGCGCTGCCCTGGCCGACGCCGAGAAGCGCGTTCATGCCGAGCTTGCGCATCTGCGCTTCGCCCAGCACCTCGACCTTGACGCCGAGCTTGGTGAGGCCCTTGGCTGCGGCGGCGAGGCTCTCGGGGTAGATCACGTTGGCCGGTTCGGACACCAGATCGCGGGTCAGGAACACGCCGTCGGCGACCTTGGCCCGCTGGCCATAGAGGGTCCGCGCCCGCGCCGCGGCCGCACATGTCAGCGTCAATGTCTTCAGCGCGGGCTTGTCCTCGGGCTTGACCTTGGTCCGATACTTGTCGAACCGGTACGACCGCAGGTGCGCGCCGAAGGCCATCTCCGCCGCCGCCACGGCGGGTTCCAACGGGCACCCTTCCAGCACATCGACCGCCACCGTCGCCGCCGCGCTTCCGGTACCGGCAAGCGCCGCATAGATCAGCCCGCCGGTCGCCTGTGCCGCCAGGGTGTTCAGGGCATCGGGTTTGCCCAAGCCCACCGCCAGCACGCGGTCGAGGCCGCTGTCCGCCGGGGCCAGCAAGGTCAGCGTCTGCTCTTTCTTGCCGCGGAACCGGCTCGCCTTGATGGCGCGGACGAGGCCGCCCTTCATCCGGTCGTCCAACGCCTTCGCACTCGGCGTCAGCTTCCGGTCGTCGAGGACGCCGACAACGAGAACGCCGGTCTCGGGCAATTTCGGGGCGGTGAACGTGAACTTCATCGACGATCCTTTCGGTCGGGTTCAAAGCCGGCAGACGCGGCAGCACCATGAAACATTAGAGCGCTCGGGACGGAAGGCAAACGGTTGTGCGTCGCGCCCGTCACCGTGGCTCGGTGGCCGCGGGCCGGTCGGCGGCGACGGTTTCGGCCACCGCGGAGGTGCGGCCGTCACCGCCGAACCACGCGACGCCGCCCGGCAGCGCGATGACGATGAGCAGCAAGCCGAACATCACCGAGACCACCAGCGCGCTTTCGGCGGAAACGCCGGCGAAGGCAAAGGCCGTGACCATCGCACCCTCGCGCACACCCCAGCCGGCAATGGAGATGGGCATCGCCGCGATCAGGATCACCGGCGGAACCAGCACCAGGCAGTCGACGATCCCGACGTCGACAGCGAGACTCCGCGCGAGGGCATAGACCACCAGCGACAGCAGCACGTGGCCGAGCACGGCCGCACCCATCACGCGCAACGCATTGGCCAGGGACAGGAAGACGCGCCTCGTGTCGGCAGCCAGATCGGCGAGCCCGCGGACCAGCCGCCAGCGGTGCAGCCCCGACGGCAAGCGGTCGAGGACCATCAGCACTCCCACCCCGGCCAGCGCCGGGACCGCCAACGCCGGAAACAGCCAGCGTGCCGGATCATCGCCCAGCCGGGTGAACAGGAAGGGCGTGGTCAGGACGACCAGCACGAAAATGGCCACCAGGGCGGCGATCCGGTCCAGCATGACGCCGTTGACCGCTTCGCCGAGTCGGCGGCCGAACCGGTGCACCTTGTAGATGCGAAAGGCATCGCCGCCGACCGACGCCGGCAGCACCTGATTGAAGAACAGGCCGATGAACAGGAACTGCAGCACCCGCAGGAACGGCAGCGGCGTCGCGATGGCTACGCAGACGCCTTGCCAGCGGAACACCATCACCACCGCCTGGACAACAAGCAGTCCTAGCGCCGCCGCCAGCCACAATGGATCGGTCGACGCCAGCCGGTCGAAGGTGGCGGCCAAGTCGATGTCGCGGAACAGGAACCAGATCAACAGCCCCGACACCAGGAACTTCAGCGCCAGGGACAACCAGCGTTTCATGACCGCGCTATAGAGCATTGTGCGGCAAGATTGAACCGCCGAATTGGCTGCCTCGGAGGACGGATCCGTTCAGGCGGCGAAGCTTGACGCCAGCCTTACGGAACGCCGCTTGCGTCCCCAGGTGCCGGGCGGGCCGTCGAACACGCCGGCGCACGGCGCGCCGCAGCTTCGGCAGCGCCCCTCGTCATCCAGGTTCCAGGCGTTGAGGTCGTACCAGTCGCGGCCGATGACCTTGTCGCCGCAACCGTGGCACCAGGTGGCGTCGCCTTCGAGGTCGTGGACGTTGCCGGTGTAGACGTAGCGGGCCCCGTTGGCGAGGGCGATTCGCCGGGCGCGGCGCAGTGTGTCCGGCGGCGTCGGCGGCGTATCCATCATCTTCCAGTCGGGATGGAAGGCGGAGAAGTGAAGCGGCACGTCGGGGCCGAGGTTCTCGACCACCCACTGGCTGAGCTCCTCCAGTTCGGTGTCCGAGTCGTTCTCCCCGGGGATCAGCAGCGTGGTGATCTCGAACCACACGTTCGTCTCGTGCTTGAGGTAGCGCAGCGTCTCCTGGACCGGCGCCAGATGCCCGGTACAGAGCCGCTGATAGAAGTCCTCGGTGAACCCCTTGAGGTCGATGTTGGCCGCATCCATGTGCTGGTAGAACTCGGCCCGCGGCTCCTCGCAGATGTATCCGGCCGTCACCGCCACCGTCTTGATGCCGCGGGCGTGGCAGGCATCGGCGACATCGATCGCATACTCGAGGAAGATCACCGGATCGTTGTAGGTGAAGGCGACGCTGCGGGACCCGGTCTCGGCCGCGGCCTGGGCGATCATCTCCGGTGTCGCCCGGTCGGAGAGAGTCTCGACCTCCCGCGACTTGGAGATGTCCCAGTTCTGGCAGAACTTGCAGGTCAGGTTGCAGCCGGCGGTGCCGAAGGACAGCACCGGCGTGCCGGGCAGGAAATGGTTCAGCGGCTTCTTCTCGATGGGATCGACGCAGAAACCGCTGGAGCGTCCGTAGGTGGTCAGCACAACCCGGTCGCCGTCGCGGGCGCGCACGAAACACAAGCCCCGCTGACCGTCCTGCAGCTTGCACAGCCGGGGGCACAGGTCGCACTGCAGCCGGCCATCGTCGAGGGCATGCCAGTACCGCCCCGGAAAGGCGATGTCGAAGCGCTTCTCGGTCTGTGCCTGGGTCATGGTTTTCCGCCCGTCACGGGCCGCCGGTTGCGGCGGATCGGACTGGTCGCCCGGTGGCTTGCCTCCTATAATTATGGGCGACGAAAGGAGCCCCGACCATGGCACGTGTCCGACATGCCGCGGTGGCGGGGATGTTCTATCCCGGCAATCCGCGCGAACTCGACGCCGCCGTGCGCGGCTACCTCTCCGAGGCCGCCGCAAAGGCACCCCAAGGTTCGGTACCGAAGGCGATCATCGCTCCGCACGCTGGTTACGTGTATTCGGGCCCTATCGCCGCGACGGCCTACGCGCGGCTGAAACCGGTGGCCTCGACCGTCCGCCGGGTCGTGCTCTTGGGTCCCTGTCACCGTGTTGCGGTGCGTGGACTTGCCGCGCCGAGCGCGGAAGCCTTCGCCACCCCGTTGGGATCGGTGCCGGTCGACCGGGCGGCCATCGACACCATCGTCGGCATGCCGCAGGTGGAAATCTTCGACGCCACCCATGCCGACGAGCACAGCCTCGAAGTGCACCTACCGTTCCTGCAGGAACTGTTCGAGCAGTTCACGCTCGTTCCCCTGGTCGTCGGTCAGGCGTCGGCCGAAGAGGTTTCCGAGGTCCTGGAAAGGCTCTGGGGAGGCCCGGAGACGGTGATTGTCATCAGCTCGGACCTCAGCCACTACCTGGACTACGAGTCGGCCCGCAAGAGCGATGCGGCGACCTGCCTGGCCATCGAAAACCTGGACCCTGGCGCCATCGACCGGGATCAGGCCTGTGGGCGGGTGCCGGTGAGCGGCCTTCTCACCCTGGCCAAGCGGCGCGGTCTTCGGGTCGAGACGCTGGACCTGCGCAATTCGGGCGACACGGCCGGAGACCGATCGCGTGTCGTCGGCTACGGCGCCTGGATGTTCGTGGAACCGGGAGCGGAACCGGCTCGCGAGGGGGCCGACGAAGCCGAGTCGGTGGACGCCGTCCTGGAGCGGACCCAGGGCGTGCTGAACCACCACGGCGAGACGATGCTGCATATCGCCGCGGCTTCGATCGAGCACGGCCTCGCCTACGGTGCACCCCTGGCCGTCGATACGGCGGAGTACCCGGACGACCTTCGCGCCAGCGGCGCGTGCTTCGTCACCTTGACCCGTGAAGGCAAGTTGCGCGGCTGCGTCGGGTCTCCGGAGGCGCGGCGGCCCCTGGTCGAGGACGTCGCCGACAACGGCTTTGCCGCGGCGTTCCGCGACACTCGGTTCGACAAGCTGACCGACGACGAGCGGAATGGGCTTCTGCTGTCGGTGTCCGTGCTATCGCCACCCATCCCCATGGCGTTCACCGATGAACGCGACTTTCTTGGCCAGCTCCGGCCCAATGAGGACGGCCTGATCATCGCCGACGACGGCCGGCGGGCGCTGTTCCTGCCGCAGGTCTGGGAATCGTTGCCCCGCACCGACGACTTCGTCTCCCAGCTCAAGGCCAAGGCCGGGCTGGCCCGCGACCATTGGTCGGGCACCTTCCAGGCCTGGCGGTTCGGCGCGCGCTCGGTGTCGTCGACGTCGCTCGAGGACCCGGCGCTGCTGTGGACCTGACCGCAGGCAGCGCCTCAAAGCAGTTCTCATGACCTTCTCCGCGCGCAACCGGGAGCGGATGCGCATCTGGCTCGCCGTCGTTGCCGCCTCGCTCGTTCTCGGCGTGGGATATGTGCAGGTTGTCGAGGCGTTTGCCGGCCGCGAGTTCACCCTCGGCGACGCGATACGAGGTGCTGTCCACGGCGTCATCATTGGCGGTGGTGTCAGCGCCTCCCAGTTGTTCTTCCTCGATACGCAGGCCGGTTTGTGGGTCCGGCGGGCGCCCTTCCTGGCCTCGCTGGCGATCCGCACCGTCATCGCCGGCGCCATCATCATTGTCGGGTTGCTGATCGGCCGCATGGTGTTCGAAGACGGGCCGTCCACGGTGCTGGCAAACCCCCTGGGCTTCCTCCGCGATATCGTTTTTTCGTTCTGTGCCTTCGCGGTGATCTTCTTCGTCGTCCAGATGCGGCGCATCATCGGTGCCCGTGTGCTCGCCAATTTCGTCATTGGCCGCTACAACAAGCCGGTGCGCGAGGACCGTGTTTTCCTGTTCCTCGACCTCGCCGGATCGACGGCACTGGCCCGGCAAATGGGCGACGTTGGCGTCTATGCGCTCATCGCCCAGGTGTTCTTCGACATCGATCAGGTGGTCATGGAGTACGACGGCGAAACTCACCGCTACATCGGCGACGAGCTGGTCGTCACCTGGCCCCTGGACGCTGCCATCGAGGATGCCCGCTGCGTCCGGTGTGTCATGGCAATCCAGGACATGATCGCGGCAAAGGCGGAAACCTACGATCGGATGTTCGGTGTCGTGCCGGCGTTCCGCTCCGGCATGCACGGGGGGCCGGTGGTTGCCGGCGAGTGCGGCGATTCGAAGCAGGAGATTGTCTATTTCGGCGACACCATCAACACGGCCGCCCGCATCCAGGCCGAATGCAAGGCCCTGGACGAGCCGTTCCTGGTGTCGGGAGACCTGGCTGCGCGCCTCACGCTGCCGGACGGGCTGCAGGCCACGCCGTGCGCCGAGGTCCGTTTGAAGGGGCACGAGCACTCGACCCCATTGATCCGCATCGACCACGAAACCGCCGCCCGTTCGCCAGCACCGGTGCGAAAGGCTGTCTGATGGGGATGTTCGGCGCCGGCCAGCCCGTCCCCCGCACCGAAGATCCACGGCTGCTGTCCGGACGGGGCCGCTACACGGCAGACATCTCGCTTCCGGGCGAGGCGCACGCCGTGTTCCTGCGCTCGCCCCACGCCCACGCCGAGATCGTCGGCATCGACGTCGAGGCGGCACGGGAGGTACCAGGCGTACTGGCCGTCTACACCGGCGCGGACACTGCCGCCAATGGTCTCGGCGACATCCCGTGCCTGATTGATGTTTCCGACCGCGACGGCAAACGGTTGCCGAGCCCGGGACGGCCGCTGATCGCCAAGGAGCGCGTCCGGTTCGTCGGCGACACCGTGGCGATGATTGTTGCCGACAGCCGTGCCGCCGCGCTCGACGCCGCCGACGCGGTGTTCGTCGATTACGAACCGTTCGACGCCGTGGCAACCATCGACGACGCCATTGCCGAGGATGCGCCCCAGCTTTGGAACGACGCGCCCGGCAACCGCGCCTTTTTCTGGCGGCACGGTGACCTTGAGGCGACCGAGGACGCGTTCCAGGAGGCGGACCGGGTTGTCTCGCTGGACCTGATCAACAACCGTGTCGCCGCCTGCCCGATGGAGCCCCGCGCCGTCGTCGGCACGTTCGAGGACGGCCGCTACACGCTCTATACGCCCAGCCAGGGCGCCCATCTGATCCAACGCATGATCGCCGAGCACACGCTGAAGGTGCCGAAGGACGCGGTCAGGGTGATCGTTCCCGATGTCGGCGGCGCCTTTGGCGCCAAGATCTACCACTACGCCGAGGAGGCACTGGCGCTGTGGGCGTCGCGCCGGCTGGAACGGCCGGTCAAGTGGGTGGCCGAGCGCGCGGACGCCTTCATCGCCGATGTCCACGGCCGCGACCACAAGGCCCACGCCGAGGCCGCCCTCGACCCGGATGGACGGATCCTGGCTCTACGTGTTCACTGGTACGCCAACATGGGCGCCTACCTGAATTGCTTCGGTCCCTTCGTCTCGTCCGAGACCGTCGGCCGGATGCTGACCGGCGCCTACGCGATCCCGGCGATGAGCGCCATCGCCGAGGGCGTCTACACCAACAGCGTTCCAGTGGATGCCTACCGCGGCGCCGGCCGACCGGAGGCCGCCTACATGATCGAACGGATCATCGATGCCGCTGCCCGCGAGATTGGGCTGCCCGTCGACGAGATGCGAAGGCGGAACCTGATCCGGGCCGAGCAGATGCCCTTCGCCACCGCGGCAGGCCGGACATACGATTCCGGCGACTTCCTCCGCAACATGGAGGACGCCATGGCCGCCGCCGATTGGCCGGGCTTCGAATCCCGCCGCGCCGAGGCGCGGAATCGGGGCACGCTGCGCGGGATCGGTCTTTCGGTTTACGTCGAGGCGTGCGATGGCGGGGCGGCCGAGGAAGCGATGCTCCGCGTCGAATCAAGTGGGAACGTCGAACTCCTGATCGGCACGCAATCCGGTGGCCACGGCCACGAGACGGCGTACGCTCAACTGATCGCCGACGGCCTCGACGTTCCCATGGATCGCATTCGGGTCGTTCAAGGCGATACCGACCGCATTCCATATGGCGGCGGCACCGGCGGATCGCGCTCGCTGCCCGTCGGCGGACCGGCCGTTCTCGAAGCCGTTGATGCGGTGATCGCGCGCGGCAAATCCCTTGCCGCACGCCTGCTGCAGGCGAGCGAGGACGACATCATCTTCATGGATGGCCTGTTCCTGGTCTCCGGGACGGAACGCGGGATCGGGCTCGCCGATCTCGCCGCAGCGGCGGCGGAGCCCGAAAACCGCCCGGCCGACGACGCGCCTCCAGGGCTCGGCGCAACGGCCCGGTATGCGCCGGACGCCGCCACCTATCCCAACGGCTGCCACGTGTGCGAGGTCGAGATCGACCCTGAAACGGGGCACGTCACCATCGTCAACTATCGGGCCGTCGACGACTTCGGCATGGTCGTCAATCCGCTGCTGCTTGCCGGCCAGGTGCATGGCGGGGTCGTTCAGGGAATCGGCCAGGCGCTCCTGGAAGAAGCCGTCTACGACCGCGAAACCGGCCAGTTGATGACAGGGACGTTTCTCGACTACGCCCTGCCCCGGGCGGGCGACGTTCCGGCGATCGAGGTCACCTACAACAACGTCCCCTGCACGACCAACCCGATGGGCATCAAGGGCGCGGGCGAGGCCGGCACCATCGCCGCCTGCCCGGCGGTGATGAACGCGGTGATCGACGCGCTGGCCCCGCTCGGCGTCCGCCAGCTTGACATGCCGGCGACGGCGGAGAAAATCTGGCGCGCCATCCGGGCCGCCCCGATCCCCCTCTAAACGGAGACGTTTGTTGACCGTCAACATCGACCTGCGCACCGTCGACAAGGTGCGCGACATCGCGCTCCGCGCCGGTGCCGAAATCATGAAGGTGTATTCGACCGATTTCGACGTCGACCGCAAGGACGACGCCTCGCCGGTCACCGTCGCCGACCAGCGCGCCGAGACGCTCATCGTCAACGCCATCCGCAAGGAGGTGACCGATGTCTACCCCATGGTCGCCGAGGAGGCTGTCTCGGGCGGGCACGTCCCGGAAGTGGGCAATGAGCCCTTCTGGCTGATCGATCCGCTGGACGGCACCAAGCAGTTCGTCACCCGCAAGGGCGAATTCACCGTCAACATCGCGCTGATCGAGAACCGGAGGCCCATCTTCGGCATCGTTCACGCCCCGGCACTCGGATCGACGTATTGGGGCAGCCAGCATGGCGCCTTCGCCATCACCGACGGGACCGGAACCGAGCCGATCCACTGCCGGGCGTTCCCGCCGTCCGGGATCGTCGCCGTCGCCAGCCGGTCTCACCGCAATCCGGAGACCGATGCGTTCCTCGGCAAATACGACGTCGCCGAGGAGATCACCTCGGGGAGCTCGATCAAGTTCTGCCTCGTCGCCACCGGACGCGCCGACCTCTATCCACGCACCGGGCGCACCATGGAATGGGACACGGCCGCCGGGCATGCCGTTGTCCGCTTCGCCGGCGGAACCGTCACCACCATGGACGGTGAAGACCTGCTGTACGCCAAGCCGGGCTTCGAAAACCCGCACTTCGTGGTCCGCGGTCCCGACGCGTGACCCATCCTGCGATCCGCGCCGCAACGCCCGAGGCCATCGCCGAGGCGGCGGCGCTGATCCGAAGCAGCAGCCCGGTCGCGTTTCCCACCGAGACCGTCTACGGGCTCGGTGCTGATGCGACGAACGACGAGGCCGTTGCCGCGGTCTTCGCGGCCAAGGACCGGCCGCGTTTCAATCCGCTGATCGTCCATTGCCGCGACGCGGCGACAGCGGCCCGCCTCGCCGTTTTCGACAAGCGGGCGCGGAAGCTGGCCGATGCCTTCTGGCCGGGCCCGTTGACCCTTGTCTTGCCGCGACGTGCCGAATCGGGGCTGTCGTTGCTGGTCAGCGCCGGGCTCGACACGGTCGCCGTGCGGGTGCCCGACCACGCGGTGGCTCAGACCCTGCTCGATGCCGCGAACCGCCCCCTCGCCGCGCCGAGCGCCAATGCCTCCGGCGCCATCAGCCCGACCACCGCTGAACATGTTGCCGCGTCGCTGGGAGACCGGGTCGACTTAATCCTCGATGGCGGCCCCTGCCCTGTCGGCGTCGAGTCGACCGTCGTCGACCTCAGTAGGCCGGACGCCCTGATCCTGCGCCTGGGCGGCGTGGATCGGGACGCCATCGAGGCCATCGTCGGTCCGTTCGCGCCGATCGGAGAGGGGCCGATCCGATCGCCCGGCATGCTGGAGCGGCACTACGCACCTGGCATTCCCCTGCGCATGGACGCCAACGAGGCACGGACGGGTGAAGTGCTGCTCGCTTTCGGTCCGGACGCGCCGGCGGACGTGCCAAACCTCAGCCTGCGCGGCGATGTGCGCGAGGCGGCGGCGAATCTGTTCGCACAGTTGCATGCTCTGGACCGCCCGGAGCATGCCGGGATTGCCGTTATGCCCATACCCGAATCCGGGCTCGGCGCCGCCATCAACGACCGCCTGCGTCGTGCCGCCGCGACAAGCACTTCCGGTGGCGACGATTGGGACGACCGCGGGCCATCGGCACCCTGCGTTCTACCGGATATGGACGACACGACAACGTGAGCCAGCGTGTGTGATCGGCGCATTTCCTTTGCCCGGTGAACCGTGCGACCATGCCGCCGCTGAGTGGCAACAGCGGGGAGCCGTAGGATGACGGCTTCGAAAGGCCGGCCCGTCGCGGCGTTGTTCATCGCCTTGGCATTCATGTTCGCCAGTGCCGGGTTGGCTTCGGCGATGGCTCAAAAGGGCGTTGCCGCATCGAAACCAGCGGGGCCCGCAGCGGTCGCGTCGGAAAGCGGCGGGGCCGCAGTCGGAACCCTCGAAATCCCGGAGGGCATGACCGCCGAGGAGACCCTGCGGTTTGTCGCCCAGCTTCCCGATGCCGACGCACGGGTGCTGCTGCTGCGCGAGATCGAAGCCCGTCGTACAGCGGCAGCAGGGGGAGGTGGTGGACCGACCGGCCTCGCCGTGGTGCTCGTGAAGTTCCGCATGTGGCTGGATAGCCAGACGCAGCTTCTCGCCGCCCGCGCCGGCCTTGTCGGCCAGGGATTCGTCGACGCACCCGCCGCAATCGCCAAGGTTCTGCGGGGCCTCTCGCCGGAGGGTACGTGGGGGGCGTTCTGGCTGGCTGCCGCACTTGCAGCGCTGTTTGTCGGCCTGGGAATCGGCGCGCATCGGACGATCCGGGGCGCGACCGCGGGATTCAGGGCGTCGCTGCAGGGCGAACCACCGACCGGTTTCGTCGATCGGATCGGCCGCCTGACCTTGCGGGCGTTGCTCGATCTCGTCGCCCTGGCCGCCTTCGCCGTCGTCTCGTTCGGTCTGACCGCGGTGTTCTACGCCGACGATCGGACGGCGCGCGCGTTCGTGTTCACCTATGTCACGGCGGGACTCGTCATTCTGGCGATGTCGGCCGCCTCTCGTTTCCTGTTCGCGCCGTCGGCGCCGAACCTGCGCATCGTCGCCCTCTCCGACGGGGCCGCGGGATACCTGCACCGCTCGCTCATGCTGCTGACCGGTGTGGGCAGCGTCATCTGGCTGACGACCGCGTTCCTCATCCTGACCGGCGGCCCGCCGCTCGGCGTTCATCTCGCCCTCGTCCTCACCAGCGGGGCCATCGTGCTCGGCCTGTTCATCATGTTGGTCTGGCGGGTCAGAGAACCGGTCGCACACGCGCTCGCTCCCGGCGGCGACATCGGACCGCCGGAGATGCTGCCCGGATTCATGCGGGTGACGGTGGCGCAGAACTGGCACGTGCTGCTGGTCGGCTACGTGCTGGTCATCGCCGTGCTGTGGACCATCAGCATGTTGAGCCGCGGACAATCGGTGTTGTGGCCGGCGATCGGCAGTATTGCGATCGTCGTGCTGCTGCCCCTCATAGACCGGGGAATGCAACGGGCGATCGCGTCCCTGGTCGATGCCCTCGTGGTCGAGCGCTACGCCCCGACGGGCATTTCGATGGGCGGCGAGGACGAGGATGCCCACGACCTTGCGGCCGTCAGCGAGCCGGATCCCGAGGTCGGCAAGTCCTACACCGGCACCATTCTGAGGGCGGCGCGCGTGCTGCTGCTGGCCTTAGCGGTCATCGCCCTCCTGCAGCTTTGGGACGTCGACATCCTGCAGGCGGTGGGCGCGCGCGGCGGCGATGCCATCTGGCTGGCCGCCTTCGACATCGGCGTCACCCTGCTGCTCGCCTATGTGCTCTGGCAGCTCGCCGAAACCGCGCTGACCCGGAAAGGCGTCCGACGTGCCTCGGTATCCGCCGGCCAGTGGGAGGACGGCAGCGACGCCGAAGGTGAGCCATCGGCGGTCGACGTCACCGACGACGAGCGTCAGGCCCTCGCCCGGGCCCGCACGCTGCTGCCGCTCATCCGCCGGTTCATCCTCGTCGTGCTGACGGTGATCGTGGTGATGATCGCGCTGTCGTCCATCGGCGTCGACATCGGGCCGCTGCTCGCCGGCGCGGGCGTTGTCGGCCTCGCCATCGGCTTCGGCGCCCAGGCATTGGTGCGCGACATCGTTTCGGGCGTGTTCTTCCTGATCGACGACGCCTTCCGGGTCGGCGAGTACATCGAGATCGACGAGAACATCCGCGGCGAGGTCGAGCGCATCTCGCTCCGCTCCATGCAGCTCCGCCACCACCGGGGATCGCTGCTGACCCTGCCGTTCGGCGAACTGCGGTCGATCACCAACCACAACCGCGACTGGGTGATCTACAAGATGCCATTCAGGGTTCCGCCGGAGACCGACCCGCAGCAAGTGAAGAAGCTCGTCAAGAAAATCGGCGCCGAGATGATGGAGGACCCGGTGCTGGGTCCGAAGCTGATCCAGCCGCTGAAATCCCAAGGCGTCTTCGCCATCGACGACGACTCGTCGCTGATCATCCGGGTCAAGTTCATGTGCAAGCCGCGCGAACAGTTCGTGCTGCGCCGCGAGGCCTATCACCGCATCCAGAAGGCGTTCGAGGCCGCCGGGATCGAGTTCGCCCGGCGCAAGGTCGAGGTCGAGGTGGCATCGGACGCAACCGACGAAGAGATCGCCGCCGCGGCGGCGGAAGCCGTCCAAGAAAAGGCCGGCGGCGGCAAGGCTGCCGGATCCGCCGACGCCATGTAGGCCAGGGATTGCCGTCGCGCGGCGAAGCCCTTAAGTGATGGATCGCATGAGCGTGCCGTCACCCGATTCCGACAAGGCAAACGCCGAGGCTTTGGCCGCGATCCGCGCCGCCGTCGGTCCGAAGGGCTGGATCGACGATCCGGACGATCTGGAGCCGTTCCTGATCGAAGAGCGCGGGCTGTTCCGCGGTAGCTGCGCGGCCGTCGTTCGCCCGGCAGATACGGCCGAAACCGCGGAGGTCGTGCGCCTCTGCGCGAACGCCGGCATTCCGGTCGTTCCCCAAGGCGGCAACACCGGTCTTGTCGGCGGCGGCGTGCCGGAAGGCGGCATCGTTCTCGCGACGACGCGGATGAACCGGATCCGCGATATCGACCCGGCCAATCGCACCATCATCGTCGAGGCCGGCGTGATCCTCTCAGACGTGCAGGCGGCGGCGGACGATGCAGGGTGCCTGTTCCCCCTCAGCCTCGCCGCCGAGGGAAGCTGCCAAATCGGCGGCAATCTCGCCACCAACGCCGGCGGTACCGCGGTCCTTCGCTACGGCAATGCCCGCGATATGGTTCTGGGTCTCGAGGTGGTCCTGCCGGATGGTCGCATCTGGGACGGCCTTCGGGGGCTACGCAAGGACAACACCGGCTATGATCTCAAGCAGGTGTTCCTCGGGTCGGAGGGCACGCTGGGCATCATCACCGCCGCGGTGCTCAAGATGTTCCCGAAGCCGAAGACGTCGGCGACGGCCTTGGCCGCGGTGCCTTCGGCGGAAGCGGCGCTAGCCCTGTTCGGCCGGTTCAACGACCGCGCCGGCGACGCGCTGACGGCGTTCGAGTACATGGTGCGGGTGGGCGTCGAGTTCTGCGTCCGCCACGTCCACGGGATCACCGACCCGTTTGGCGAAACCCATCCGGCGTATGTGCTGGTCGAACTGACGACCCCGCAGTCCGAGGCCGACCTGTCGGGCGTCATCGAAGGCGTGCTGGGTGGCGCGTTCGAGGACGGGACGGTCGCCGATGCGGTCATCGCCACCAGCGAAGCGCAGGCACAGGCCTTGTGGCGGCTTCGCGAATCCATTCCCGAGGCCCAAAAGCCCGAGGGTGGCAGCATCAAGAACGATGTAGCCGTACCGGTCTCGAAGATCGCCGAATTCCTCGACGAAGCGACGCGCGCGGTCGAAGAGGCGATGCCGGGCATCCGCGTCTGCGCCTTCGGGCATCTCGGCGACGGCAACATCCACTTCAATCTCAGCCAGCCCGAGGGCGCCGATACGGAGGCCTACCTCGCCGAGTGGGATCGTTTCGACCGCATCGTTGCCGACATCGCCATGGGATTGGGCGGCAGTTTCTCGGCCGAGCACGGGATCGGACGGCTGAAACGGGTCGACATGGCCCGCTACAAGTCCGAGGTGGAACGCGATCTGATGCGTACCGTCAAACACGCGCTGGACCCGGCCAACATCATGAACCCCGGCAAGGTGATCGACGTGTGATGCCGCCGCGGAACGCCGAGGGGCGTCACGCAAAGTTCACGCGAAAACAGTTCCCGGCAACCTAGCAGTGCAAATAATACCAAGCTGCATTGATCAGAACCCATGGGTCCACTGGCGCATGCCGATGGACATGATCTTCCAGGGCTGTTCGACGAGCCTGTTCCAGGCCTCGCAGCATAGGGCGACGATTTGGTCGTCGG